>JAEEGF010944347.1_pt1 | contig 14674 bp, 8 predicted proteins | sample 9134171 | NCBI WGS metagenome assembly JAEEGF01 (sample SAMN16246542, study PRJNA631951) | gut metagenome | biome: gut microbiome; feature: rumen; material: AP-attached | host: Bos | place: Iran: Karaj | collected 2018-10
CCCTGCGCTGCCTTTCCTGTTCTTTGGTATTTCCTCCGCATCCAGACAGGAAAAAGACGGCAGCGAGCGTCACCACCAGCGTCAAATAGCGAAGTCTGATTGTGTTCATATATCCATTTTTGGAGATTGTTCGTGTGCAAATATACAAAATGTTTTCGAAAGTACAAAAAAATGTGCCTTTTTTTTGGCAATTACGTACTATTTGACCCCAAATAGCTGATTTTGCATAAACATACATATATTGACGAGGCTGTGTACCGTTGGAACACAAGAAAATATTGCCTAAAAAATGAGTAACCAAAAGGTTACTCATTTTGTATAGATATTCATTTATGACCTTTGGGGTCTAATTGTACGTAGTTGCCTAATCAAATTATTGCACTGCAGACAAAACTGCTTCTATCAACTCTTTCCTTGTCTTATGATAGTGATAGTATTTGTCTCCCATATTACGTCTGATCTTGTCGGAAGAAGATGTTATATGGAAACCGACCAAATCATTCCCATTGCGATCATGATAATCAACATTGTAATAAACATAATCGTAACCAGCTTTGAATCTGATTTCGCCATTTTCCTCATAATACCAATATGCATCGAATAAACCAGAAGTAAGCTTTCCTGACGGGTCTTTGCTCTTTTCCCAGTCAATCTGCTTACTAAGTTTTTCATCTCTCTGCTTTCTATCTTCTTTCTCTTTTGCTACCAATCGATTGTATTCGTCAATATCCCGAGAGATTTTATTCTCAAATTCAGTAGATTTTTTATTCAATTGGTCTGCAGCTTGTGAAAAGAAACTCTTAAAACCATATTTGCTATTGGCCATGCCGTCGCGAGCCTTTTCTAATCCTGTTGAAATGAGTTGGCGGTCATTCTTTTCCGCTTTATCAAGCCAATCATAGAACCACGTCAGCAAGGACCATGCAGAATAGCCGTAATATTTATCGCGTATTTTCATTTTCAAGGCATCGATCACATAGAAGACATCATTTAGTTCCATTGCCTTAGGCAACACCTTGTCAGGGTCATAGTTGGCCGTTTGATATAAAGTAATGAACTCTACAACAAATTCATCCTGAGTAAAATTGCTGTAATTGGAGAGGGAGATACTCCTGGTTTTGTTGTAGATAGCCTCGATTTTGGCAACATCTTCCTTGTAGAGTCCTTCCATTCGTAGGTTGAGGGCCTGCTTCAATTGAGCATCCGTTGTGCCTAAATTTTGAGCAAGTGCTCTTTGAGACACTGCCGAATACTGGGACGTCTTTATCTCTTCGGCTTTGATAAAAGCATTTTTCATATCTTTCTTCGTAACGTATTTCACATTGATATCCGTCACAGGAAAACCTTTTGAAAACGTCCCTTCAAACTTGGTGTACATTCCTCCTGGCATTTCTACGAAGCCCACACCGGTTCCATCTATCAAACCACTGGAAACATTGCCTGTCCACAATGCGTCATCATAACGATTGAATTTTGTCCGTGTTCCTGACAAAACGGAGATGAAAGACACCTGTGACTTTTCGTAGACTTTTTCTTTTTCAGGCACATAGAAAGCACCCTTCCCTTTTAGGCTATTGAAGTCGAAACCCTTATTAGCCAGGGAATGGAAGACATAAGTTGAATAATTATTGGTATCAATAAACTCCATCGTCTCAACCAGAAGTTTGCTGTCACCAAATCGAACATAGGATTTCTCGGTTGCTTTTCCTATGATATAACCCTTTGATTTGGCATACCTCATCATCTCCTCCAGTGTCACGTCCTTCTTCTTTGTGTTTTCCACACGATAGCAACCATTGGACGTAAGGCCACGACTGATGGCCTCGTTGAACAGTTTTTCTTGCGCAATACTCCCAATGCAGACCATCAGAAGTAGCAGAAACAATCCAATTCTTCTCATAGCAATAATGGAGAATGCTAATTAAGACCTATCACCACACCTGCATCGGCATAAGCCGTAGTTGGTGTGATATTATAGCTTTCCGATGAGTTGCTTGATTTCCCATGGGCTTTCTTTCTGCCCCATCCCATCATTCCTGTACCACCTACGTAGATGCCAACTTTCCCAGTGATATAGATCTTCAAACGGGCTTTGACACAGGCATTGATCGTGAGGTTATGAAATGGGCCGCCTTTAATGTATTCAAATCTCGGACCGAAATAGACAGGCAGCTGTACCCTCTTGAAGTTGTTGAAGGTTTTACCAAACAATTGTGAGAATGCGATGCAAGAGATATCTTCAGATTGAGCAGGATTAAACCAAACAGACGTTCCTTTGAGATCATATTTGTCGAATTTTGCCATTGCATAATCAAGTTCTGTCAGATAGGAAAGACCCTCTGTCTGGGTTTCGTAGCCAAGACTGAAATTCATATACGATTTATAATCGTATTTGTATTTTTCATCGCCCTTCTTGATATTAATATGGTCGTAGCCAAAAGGAGAAAAACCGATGATTAGATTACGAGCACCACCTAAGTCGTGGGTTAGCATACCAAGCAGCTGAGCCTTAGCTCCTATACATCCAAATAACAGGGCAATGGAAATTGCAAAAAACTTTTTCTTCATAATATTTACTTTTAGATTTTGTATTGCCTACTCTGTTGAAAGCGATTTTCGGTATCCTCGCGTCATGGGGGTATGAATCTCCCAAAATCTGACAGGGTCTATTGTTATTGATTGTCTATGACAAGAGGCGGACTTGTTTGAGTATCCACTTATATCGACGTTGCAAAGTTACACATTTTTTCTGAACTACAAGCATCTTTTCATGTTTTTCTTGCCCAAAGAACAAAAAATGTCAGACACTTTCATAGACATTATCATTTTTCCTTCAATTTTGAAGTTTTCTTATCACATGAATGAGAAATTATCCATAAATATGGGGAAAAATCCGTCATATCAATTATTTGTTATATCTTTGCACTCGATTACAAGCCCTTCACCTTGGCTAGGAGCCTAAGCGTTCCTACATTGAAATAACGAAAAAGTATAAGTGTGTCTCGATCACAGATCACAGATCACAGTTAAAAAAAAGGGGGGGTGCCCGTGCAGAAGAATGTGTAAATATATTATATATTATAATATATTATTATAATAATATATTATAATAATATTAAAATAACCATGGCGGGGGGTGCCTAAATATGAACTGTGATCTGTGATCTGTGATTCAGGGCTATTCTCAAAATGCCAACGTGTCTTTTTGCGTGCTTATTTTACCTTTTTATTTGGACTACACTACTTTTTTTTGTAACTTTGCACTCGTAATGAAGATACAGCGGCGACTGCGCCCCGTAAGTGCCAAGTAGTCCGGAATACTCGCCATCTGACGGGAAATAAGCGCCAAGTATCATTCGACAAATGAACTATGAACCATGAACTATGAACCATGAACTATGAACTTTGAACTTTTTTGAACTTTGAACTTTTTTAAGCCTTGAATTATGAACTTCGAACTTTTTTAATTTGCCATGATTGAACTAAACGTATCTCAGAACAAGAACACCGCTAGCGCAGGCTACGGTAAGTGGTATCCTCGCGTGGACTACAAGGAGACCATCAACATCGACAAGCTGGCCGAGCACATGGCCGAGCACAACACCCCGTTCTCCAAGGGCACCATCGCTGGCGTGCTGCGCGACGCCGTGAGCTGCATCCGCGAGCTGACGCTGATGGGCAACACCGTCAAGGTGGACGACCTCGCCATCTTCAAGTGCAGCGTCGAGGGCAACGGCATGCCGAAGCTCTACCAGGAGGGTGCCGACGGCTACGGAGCCATAAAGGCTGCCATCGGTGTGGCCAACAAGGGCACGCGTCAGAACCCCGAGTACACCGGCTTTGCCGTGAAGGCCGTGAAGCTGCTGGCACAGGCCACCGGCGAGTACACCCGCGACGAGCTGAAGAAAGACTCCACCCTCGGATGGACGAAGGCCGCACAGGAGAAGATAGCCGCTGCCAAGACTGAAGCAGAGGGCGGCACCAGCGGTGGCACCACGCCGCCCGACGACGGTCCCGCCAATGCTGGCACGGACGGGGACTAAGCGAAGTGCCCGCCTTCGGGCGGGCGCTTCTAAATGACAAATGATAAATGATAAATGATAATTGGGCTGCGCCTCCCTAATCACCCTAACAACCCTAATCACCCTAACAACCCTAACAAATCAAAAACCTAACCATGAAAAAACAACGCTTGATTGAGATTGCGGTGAAGATGGTAGTAGCCGCACTCACAGCATTCCTGACAGCACTCACTACGACCAGCTGCATGGGGCACGGACCACTGTACTTCTGAAACGTCAGAGGGGAAGAATAGTGCCCACAGGTGTTGACTGAAACTACTAAACAAAAAAAGGCCGCTGTCCCTGAAAACGGGATAGCGGCTTTTTTGTATGGGTGGTTAACGGGAGTCTACTTGATGACTTTCTTTCCGTTGACGATGTAGAGACCTTTAGCAGGCTTCTGCACGCGCTGGCCCTTGAGGTTGTAAACGGCCTGGTGAGAGGTGAGGGGAGAAGAGTGAAGGGTATTGATGCCAGTATCGTCGGTAAGTGTGGCAGCCTCGCTCAGACCACCCATCTCGTTGGCAGCACGAACACTCCAATTGCCAGTCTCGCTGACGGTGTAAGAGGGCTCGGTAGTAAAGGCCACAACCTTGCCATCCTTGCAGACAGCCCAGCAGAGCACGTAGTCGCTGTTGTCCCAGCTCAGCGTGCTGCCTTCCAGTTTCAGGCTGGTGGGAACAGGAGCCTGCTCGGTGTACTGGCGAGGATCCCAGTCACCAAACATATTGCTCATGTTGCCGATTTCCTCTGCCTCCTCCTGCGTCATCCACGGGTTGTTGGGATTGCCACCCAGCACCTGTGTGCGGCTGCTCAGGTCGATGGGATTGCCACTTGCCGACATCGAGTTCCACTCGCACATGCGGGTGCAGCCATCGCTGCTCATGTCGTGCCAGCCTACAGCTGTGGGGATGGCTTCCATCTTGGTGTCAATGTAGTAAACCTCAGCACCTTTTGTCCAGGGACGTCCCAGATAGTAGTTGCCGTTTACATTGTCCTGTTCACCCTTGATGGTGCAATCCTTGAACACGTAGCCATACTTCACATTGTCGCGAGGAACAGCTATGTAGCCGCCTGACTCACACATCTGCAGCGTCACCTGATTGTAGAATACGTCGCCGGAACCACAGAGGAAGTCGGTACGTCCGCGCAGCAGACCGCCCTCGAAGTAGTAGTGCGAACGGGTGTTGTCGCTGACATAGGTGTCCTGATAAGCCCAAAGGCAAACGTCCTTGCAGATGGTGTGGTTACCACCGTCTACGAGAATCACGTTACGGCCTGTACCGTCAGGTGTGTTGGTCTTCAGTGTGATATCCTGGAAGTAGGTGTTGGTGGCGCCGCTGGTCAGATAGAGCAGACCGCTGGTGCGGATACCTTCGAGCGGATTGGCCACGCCGCCCTTGCCGGCCTCGGGATTCTCTGTGAGGTCGCCAGGCATTTGGTTGGCAATCGAGGTGTTGCTCATGCCTTCGCCAATGATGGAAACATTAGGCGTACCGAACGATGTCTTTGGGTCGGGATAGGACTTACCGTCGTTGCCAGTCACCTTGTTGGACTCGTTGGCGGGGATGATGTAGTCGCCCTGCTTCACGAAGATACGATAGCGCTTGGACTTGTCGCTGCGGGCAGCGGCAGCAGCCAAAGCGTCCTTGAACGAGCCATCGTCGGGAACGATAAAGTCGAAGGTGCCCTTCTGAACTGTGGGTTTCGACATGGTCTTGAAGTTCAGTGTGAATTCATCCTTCATAACGTTGCCTGCCAGGTCACTCACTGAACCGCCCTTCAATACGAACGTGTAGTCGGTGCTGTACTGCAGACCCTTGTATTCGGCAGTGATGGTCTTGCCGGAGACAGCCAGAGCCAAAGGCTCGCCATTCAACGTTGCCTTGATATCGGCGGTTTCTGTCAGCGCAACCTTCTCGTCGAAGTTCAGCACGATGCGTCCGTTGGCAGAAGCATTGGTGGCACCCTCGGCAGGAACTGTCGATACGAGTACGGGAGCCGTACCATCGTCATAGATGGCAGCATCGGCCAGGATGTAGATGTTCGAGATTGACGTACCGTCATTGTCAGGCGCATTGGCACCGTCAACGGCACCTGTCAGGTCGGGCATCCAGCGGATGTAAAGAGCCTCGGCATGGTCAGCGGCTGCGGGCAGCTGTGTGTCAAGGTCGTTGATGGTCTTGGCACCAGCCATGGTCACTTCACCGGCAGTCTGCCAGTTCTCGCCATCGGTCGACCAGTCGAGTGTAACGTGAGTATAGGCATTGTAATTATAGAGCAGCTGGCTCTTCACCTTGATGTTGGTGAAGTCCTTGGCATTCACTTTCGTCTGGTAGTGATATTGTCCCAGCTTCTTCCAGTTCACAGCTGCACCGGCAAAGCCTTCGTAGCCGCCCTGAGTCTGGGCGCACTTGTCAAGCCATCCCTGAATGTTGCCGTCGTTGTCGATAAGGATGAGCTGTGCGTTGTCATTCTCGCTGGTGCTGTAGAAGTCGGCCACGCGGCCATTGTTGCCAGGCAGATAGAAGTCCCAACCAGCAATGTAGTCGATAGCAGAGTAGTTGGCTGTGAGGTTGTAGTCCTTATCCATGCTGACCTTGATCTCGCTTGAGGTCTCGCCGTTGCTCCAGTTGTTGAATGTAAGGATGGCGTTGCTCGAAGCAGTCATGGTTACCTCGGTTCCCTGTTCGTACATGTTCTTACCATCGCGTACGGTGGGAGCAGGCGTGAGCTGCACCTGATAGAGGTTGGCACCACCTTCTACGCCGTAGGCAAGTTCATAGGTGTTCACCTCTTTGAAGTTGGCGGTCAGTTCTGCATCGGCTTCCAGCGTGTAGACAAACACGGGTTCTTCTGACAGGACAGTTCCCTGGGCATCGGTCCAGTTCACGAAGTCGTAGCCGAAGTTCTCGGTAGCAGTGAGCTTCAGTTCAGTGCCTTCGTCAAACTTATCGCCCTGGGGATAGACATTCACGCTGCCGGCCTTCTCATTGTTGGTTTTGGCAGTGATGGTGTACTGAGGAACGTTCTCGGTGGTGCCATTGATGCTTCCCTCGATATGTACGTCTCCAATGCCCCACTGCTTATTGTTGGCCAGTCCGCTCTCAGTTACTACGAGCGAGAAGCTCTCGGCAGTAGCCAGTTCTGCAGGAATCTCAAACGAGAACTCTGCGGTGTAAGCAGCTTCGCTTCCGTGAGCATCGTCAGCCTGGTCACGGTTGTTACGGGCAGGAATCAGGCCAGAAGCCAGTGACACTTCCTTACCCTCGGCATTCTTGGCCGAAACACTCAGTGTGCCGCCGTCAGTACCGAAGCGGGCTACCTTGGCCGATACTTTGGTTGGAGTGAAGGTGAGGCCACGATAAGGTTTGGCGATGAACTCTACGGTGGTATTGTCGCCAGAGGGTTGCAGTTTCAGCATCTTCACGCCATTGTTGGCACCGGCGGTGGGGGCATCTACGGTAATAGAAAAGTCGCCCACATTGACTGTGGTCAGCGTAAAGCCTCCTTCGGGAGCCAGGGTGTTGGGTGTTGCATACTCGTCAACACTGTTTAGGTTCCAAACAATGTTAGCCTTTTCGTTGTCGAAAGACTTGGCTTCGAACGGCTTCTCTGCTACAGGCAGATTCACTTTGATATAGCGATAGTAGGATCCGTCGCCAATGATAATGTCGATGGTCGCGGCAGTATTGGCCACTACGTAGCTGATGGTCTCACCCTGAGCGTAGTCGGTCTGACCGTCAATGGTTGTCGTCGTAATGGGACTGTAAGCCTCCAGGCTGACGGTAGCACCCTTGCACGAAGGTATAGTGAACTTAGTGCCACCATTCATCTGTGCCCAGTCGTTCCAGTTGCCGTTGGCTATCTTGCCGCTGGTAGCGTCGAAGTCAAGCTTCACATCGATGGTCTCGCCGTTGACAACAGCCTGTGTCACATATACACCGATGGCATCTCCGCCCTGATAGCTCAACAGCGGAGCACCGTTCTTGCGCTGGAAGTCGAAGTTCAGGTCTACTGGCTCTGTGCGGTCAGCGAGTGCAACTTTATTGTCGGTGAATACAGCCACAAGGTTCATGTCCTTGTCGCCGGCCTTGATGGTCTCTCCCGGCTTATAGGTGTTAGTTCCGTCTGTCCAGCCTGTAAGAGTCTTTCCCTCAGCATAGAGCATACGATTCAAGGGCAACGTATAGTCGCTGCCGATTTCTGCCTTGGCTTCTGCGGGAAGCACACCCACAGCTTCTGTGTCGCCGAGGGCAAAAGTCACCTTGATATCTGAAGGAATGTCGGCAATGCTGACAGGCTCTACGGCAAAGTATGGTGTGTAGGCACCGCCGCTGATGGTCAGCGAAGTGGCATCACCCTTGTAGTAAGCAAAGACAATGTTCTCTGCTTTGTTCTGGTGATAGCAGGCGCCCGTGTTGGTATTGAATGTTCCGACCGTCTCGCCAGCGCCATTCTTGATAGTCACGTCGCCACCCCATGCGCAGGTACCCATCGATATCTTTACAGGGCCTTCCACCTTGACGGTGGAGGAGAAGTTGCTCCAGCCATGCTCGTTGCTGTGATACTTACCAGTCAGCACTGCATCTGCTCCTTCTGCATCAATGCGCGTAGCCACGCCGTCAACCATGCTAAGACCTATCTTTACGCTGGTCTTGTTGGCTATCTCATCGGCAGTCAAAAGGTTACCATCGGTCAAGTCTACCACGTAGGCGGTACCCTTTGCGGCAGGTAGGGCCTCTACTGAGAAATATGGGGTGTAGGCTCCACCGCTGATGGTCAGCGTGGTAGCACCGCCTTTGTAGAGCGTCGAGGCAATGTTCTCTGCTTTGTTCTGGTGATAGCAGGCACCCGTGTTGGTATTGAACGTGCCTACAACCTCGCCATCGGCATTCTTAATGGTTACGTCGCCACCCCATGCGCAGGTACCCATTGATACCTTTACAGGACCGTCGACTTTAACGGTAGCCGAGAAGTTGGCCAGGCCATGTTCACTGTGATACTTACCGCTGATGGTAGCCACGGCACTGGCATCGTCGGCAGCCACACGGCTGACGGTACCATTGTCGGCAACAGCCACGCCAAAGCTGACAGCGGTGCCCTGCACCTGCTCGTCGGCAGTGAGCAAGGTGCCTTCCTGGTTGTTCACAATGACAGCGAAGTCCTTAAAGTCTCCACCGGCATACGATGTCCCTCCAAATAGCATCAGCATGATGCTCAGAAGGGAGAATTTGAGTAATCTGTACTTCATAGGTTATTATTTTATTGATTAATAATCATTCATGGCAAGTAGGTCGTTAATACCATGCAAAAGTACACAATTATCCCGAATTATTTCTTTTGTGGCAAAAGAATGTTTCCGTAAACGTTTACGGAGATTAAGGGAATAGTGAAAAGGGAATAGTGAATAATTTGCTACCGCCCAACTCTCTGTGCGGAACCCGGAAGGAAATTATTCACTTTTCACTATTCACTTTTACCTTAGAATGGCGGCAGCAAATTTTTCACTTTTCACTATTCACTTTTACCTTTGAATATTAAACCTCAGACCTACGTTGACATTGAAGTTCAGGGGCTTTTCCTGATAGAATGTGGAGATGCGGCTACCATTGTCGAAGTAGTAGCCCAAAGTCGGTTCGGCATAAAGGCTAAAGTCTTTCAGGAACATCCATTCTGCGCCCACGGCACCGTTTACAGAGCATTGCAAGGGATGGATGCTGACGCTGAACGACTGCCCCTCTGACGTCTGGGTGCCCTTCACCATCTTCTCCACCATGCCTCCTGCCGAGACATAGAAGTTGAAGTGGCGCGTAGCCCACAGCTGGTAGGACATGTTGACAGGAATGCCGAGATAGACAAGCCGCTGCTCGGTAGTGGCGAGAGTCTCACCAACCTCACTCTTAAGTCTCATGGTCATGTCGGACGAATGGTGGGTGTAGGTCAGTCCGCTCTCTATGCCCCATCGATTGTTCAGGCGATAGCGCAGGGAGAGTCCTACACGCACAGGCTGATGGTGATGGATGTCCTCGTCTACATGAACGGGGCCGTTGACACGTCTCAGGATAATAGTATCAGTAATTTGCGTAACATAATTTGTTCCACTTTTCTCAACGACTGGACCTGCTATATTATCAATAAGATAACCATTCGCCTCGTTCATTTCAACCGTATGATAGACTTTCTCTGTTGTCATGATATAATATCCCATAGAGACGATAGAGGAGCTACTTAGGCTACTCCCCCCTCCCATCGTGTTCGACAGGTAGAGTTTGGCGGTCAGGGTGTTGGGTGATGGGTGTTGGGTGCTGGATGGTAGATGATGGGTGATGGGTGTTGGATAGTAAGTGATGAGATTCCCGCTATCGCGCCTACCCGTAGCCTTTGATGGGTGATGGGTGGTTGTGGAGTCTGCCTTTGCTGTAGGCTCAACGGCCTCTGCGGGCGATTCTGGGGCTGCGGAAACTACGGGCTGCTCAGGCTCGCTGGTTTCTTGGGTAGAGGGTTCCATAACAGGGATGCTGTTGGCAACAGGCTGACGGACAGAGCGTGACACCGCTTGCGACACTAACCGCTCTGCTGGCTCCATCGGAGCAGAGACGTTAGCAGCCGGATGTGCTTCAGGGGTGCTCACTTCTTGGGTCAATGCAGGCTCATGCACAGCGGTCTCCGTCTGACGAAGCAACCAGAAGCCCGCTCCTGCCACAAGCAGAATGGCAGCAGCCGCAGCCACCCTCCTTCCCCACAAGGGTATCGTCTTTGCCTGCCGCCTGTTCGCCGCCAAAGCCTCCTCCAACTCAGCCCACGACACCTCGATGTCAGACTCTCGGTAGTCTGCCATCTTCTGCTGCATCTGTTTCTTCCATTGCTCTTTCATCGTGGTTGCTTGTTTTGGTGGTTATACGCTGTGATCTTCTTCGCAAGCAGGTTCTTCGCCCTGCATAGCTGTGAGGCGGAGGTCTTGGGGCTGATGCCTAACAGGCTGGCTATTTCCGCGTGGCTCTTGTCTTCAAACACGTAGAGGTTGAACACTGTCCTGTAGCCTATCGGCAGCTCGCTCACCATCCTGTGAATCACCTCTGGCGGTATCAGATCTATCGGCGGGTCGTCCTCTTCTGGTTCGTCAGCCACATCGAGGTCTAACTTGGCAAACTCGTGCCGTCGATGGTCTTGCAGGAAGCGGATGGACTCGTTGATGACGATTCTCGAAGCCCAGGACTTTAGGGAACCAGCGCCTTGGTACTTGAAGTCAGCAATCTTGGTGACTATCCTGACGAGTGCATTCTGAAACACATCCTTCGCGTCTTCCTTGCTGCTGACATATCGCGTGCAGATACCCTTCAGGCAGGGAGCATATTGGCATACGAACTCCTTCATCGCACCGTTTTCACCGTTGCGAAGCCGCTTCACCAATTGCTGCTCACTATTCAATGTCTCAATCTCTCAATCGCTCAATTTAGCTTCGCTGACTTCTGTCACGACTCGGCCATTTGAGAGCGCGCTCTCATGGCCCTCGCTGCTCCAGAAGTTCTCATTTTCTCAATCTCTCAATTTCTCAATATCCCGTATAGTGTCCTATGAAGAAAATGGCACCTGTCGACTGCTCGCTGATGACATAGAGGAAGGGACGGTTGGCGTGGAAGTACAGGGGCTTTGGCTCGCTGGGAGAGACACAAGACATATCTACAGCTATCACCGTCACTGCCGCTGCCTCCGTTCCCTCTTCATTGAGCTTGATGCGTGCCACCTGCTTCATCAATCCGATATAGGTGGCTCTGTCGCAGAAGTTGGGGAACTCCGCTTTATTTGCATCGAAGGCATTGGTCATTCCCAACTGATACATGTCACTTATCAAGTCACGATCGGTTTTCGTCTCGAAGCGAGGCAGTTTCACGTCGACAAAGGCTGGACGGCCAAACTCTGGATTATTCCACTTCTTCTCCCAGCTCTCTGCGGTCAGCCCCTGCATCAACTGGTAGGTAGTCTTTCCCTCCGTGGGCAGGAAGATGGTCATGCGGTAGGCCCCATTGCCGTAGGGCAGCGTCAGAACCTGACAGTCATCATCCGCAGCATACTGGAACGTTCCCCTCAGATGCATCATGGGCACCTTCAACGCGCCACCGTACAGCTGCTCACCAAACTGCTCTTCCTGCGTCTCGTCCTTGTCGAACTTCGTGGCCCACGTGCCCTTGAAATAAATGGCATTCAGCAGATAGCTCACGGCCCAGGGGTTGAACGTGCTTTCATCCAACACCTTCTCAATCATCTTCTCCGTATGATCGCTGGCCCACTGGTTGATCACATCCATCGTCTTGCCATCAAGGAAGTCACGCGTCTCAGGCTGCGCGCCATAATAGTCGTTGGCCTTCTGTACAAAGGGAGCCTTCAGCTCGTAGCCCTTGTTCACGTAAATGGTGTTGGCTATCGACACCTTCGTCAGCGAGTCGAGCGTAGGAGCCTGCGTGAGCATCTTCTTACAGAAGTCGTTGATGGCGTCAGCGCCCATCCCCTCTCCTTGGGAGGGGTCTGGGGAGGCTCCTCCCAACACCTTGTTGATCTGCTGCTGCGTCTCGCCCGCAGCTCCGTTGTTCAGCATTCCCAAGGCGTAGGTGATGCTGATGGGCGAGAGAATGGTGCTCGCCTCCGGTCCTTCATAACAGGGGCCAGCAGGACCGCTTGGCTCGCGTGGCCCAGCTACGCGGAACAGGTTGAAGGCAAATTCATTGTTGTTCGCCACCAATGCCTGCTCGCCACGCGTCAACGTAATGTCCTTCAACTCACCAGAAGACTTCGGCGTATGAGACTCCACAATCTGAGCATCCACCGCCTCATCGTTGTCACTACTGCTACATGCTGCCATCGTCAGGGCGACAGCCACCCACATCATTGTTTTCTTCATCTCGCTTGCAAATTTAATCATTTCTGCCTATATAAAACCGAAATTCCCAAAATACTGCACGCGAAACTGTTAACAATTACAAATTGCAGATAGATTATTGACAGCGAAGGGACTAAAGTACCACCTTCTTGCCGTTCCGGATGACGATGCCCTTATAACGGTCGTCCACCTTCTGACCTTTCAGATTGTATCTCTGCTGAGGAAGAACGTAGGAGGAAGAAGGAAGGCTGGGTATGGCAGTAGGCACCTTCCAGGCAGGATAGTATTCGTCAACAGCCGACTCTGCATCGGCATTGCCTGCCTTCATGATATCCTCCACGAGGGAGTTCGCGTAAACCTCGAGGTTGGTGTACCATTTCTTCTGAGTATCAATGGTATACAGCTTGGCATCGGAAGCATCGTTAGGATTCAGTCCGTTGGCCTCCTCCCACACATCGGGTATTCCGTCGTTGTCGGTATCGAAGCCTGCCTCGCGGGAAGTGGACTCCAACGTGTAGGTGCCTTGGTCTTTCACGAAGTCGATGATGCCGGGCAGATGGGTGATGGTTTTACCGTCACCGGTCTTCGTAGCACTACCTTTATAGTGGGTGATGCCTTTCTCGGCCTCCTCCATGTAACGGGCATCTACGGCATCGCGGTAGAGTGAAGCACCGACATTGGCCAACACTTTCTCGTAGGCTTTCTGAGCGGTATGTGTGGTCACCTCACCTGTAGCAACGGGGTTGTCGAGCTTGATCTTGACACAGTCTGTACCACTGCTGTTCTTCACATATTCCACACCATCGCCATACCTGTGCTGGGCATCGGGACAATAGCGCTCACCGTTGATGGTGGAGGTACCGCTGTCGAAGATAACGCCCTGCCAGTCGTAGTCCTGCGCCTTGCTCCCGGCAGCTGTCACGTAGTTGCCGTTGATATAGTATCGCGCACAATATCCCATGAATGGTGAACCGGAAGCATTACTGCTGTTGGCAACGGAAACCTGGGTGACACGGGTCTTGTTGACGGTGGCAGGACCGGCCTTGTAGTAGTTGTTCACGATGTTGATATTTCCACCACCGGTACCGCCATAGCAGCCATTACCGTTGCCCCAGTTGTACATCACACAGTTACGGAAATCAACAACCTCTGCCTGAATGGAATTGCCGTATTTCGTCTTATCATAACCGGTCCAGTCATAGCGTGCCCCACAGAAACGCGGCACGCGGTTCTGCATGTGACAGAGGAAGTTATGATGGAACGATGCTTCCTTTCCACCCCAGATGCCACCATAGCTGTGCTCACCCTTTGTATGTCCGGGGTTAGCCAGCGCCTCGCCAATGGTACACCACTGCATGGTGAAGTTCCGGTTGTCATAGAACGAGGCTATCTCGTCAATACTCCATGAGAACGAGCAGTGGTCGAGTATCATGCCAGTGAAATTGCGGCACCATGTAGCATCGGCACCGTCGTTCACGTCTTTCTCCTCACCGCGACGGATACGGATGAAGCGCATGATGATGTTATTGCCATTGGGACGGACAGTACGATAGCGAAGGGTGATACCCGGATAGGGAGCAGTCTGCCCTAGAATAGTAACATTGGCCTTGATTGTCAGGTCGGACTTCAATTCAATGACACCGCCCACATCAAACACCACAATGCGGTTGCTGCTGCTGACAGCACTACGGAACGAACCTGTTCCGCTGTCGTTGAGATTGGTCACATGGACCAC
>JAEEGF011401522.1_pt1 | contig 14674 bp, 13 predicted proteins | sample 9134171 | NCBI WGS metagenome assembly JAEEGF01 (sample SAMN16246542, study PRJNA631951) | gut metagenome | biome: gut microbiome; feature: rumen; material: AP-attached | host: Bos | place: Iran: Karaj | collected 2018-10
GTGCTTCATCGTTCGTTCCTCCTCAGTCCTCAACGACAACACCCATCGAACGGGCGGTGCCTGCGACCATGCTCATGGCCGCTTCCACGGAAGCCGCATTGAGGTCAGGCATCTTCAGCTCCGCGATCTCGCGGACCTGTGCTTTGGTGATCTTTGCGACCTTGGTCTTGTTCGGAACGCCGGACGCCTTTTCGAGGTTGCAGGCCTTCTTGATGAGGACCGCCGCCGGAGGCGTCTTGGTGATGAACGAGAAGCTGTGATCCGCGTAAACCGTGATCACGACAGGGATGATCAACCCAGCCTGCTTGTTCGTACGTTCGTTGAACTCTTTGCAGAAGCCCATGATGTTCACGCCGTGCTGGCCCAGTGCGGGACCTACGGGCGGCGCCGGGGTTGCCTTACCGGCGGGGATCTGCAGCTTCACATAACCTGTGATTTTCTTTGCCATTGCTGTTTCTCCTATATGTTTTATTTTATAGTTGTGGTGCGGGGTGCCTCCCCTCCCACGAAACGCTTCGCGTTCAGTCTGCCCAAAAGCCCTGCTTTTCAACAGACCGGCTTTTCAGCTTCCGACTAAAACACAAGTGTTTTCGGGCGGCGGTCCTGCAAGGAGTCAAATCTGCCGCGCATGTCGCCGGATTTAACGGATATTCATTCCGTTTCTCCTCCGTTGCTTTCGCGCATACGTTTATAACGCACTTGCATTTCCCGTTGTTTCAAACAGCTCGTTTCAACAAACCGAATGCGATTCGTTTTTTCAGATTTTCTGGACCTGGATGAAATCCAGCTCGACCGGGGTCTCCCTGCCAAACATGGAAACGGACAGCTTGACCTTCTGCCGTTCGGGGTCGATCTTGTCGACACGGCCGAGGAAGTTCTCCAAAGGACCCGAAACGACGCGCACCGTCTCGCCGACCTCGATGTTGAGGACGATCGGGATGCGCTCCACGCCCATCGCAACGACCTCTTCGTCCTTCAGGGGCACCGGCTGACTTCCCGGACCTACAAAGCCCGTGACGCCGCGGGTATTGCGGATGATGTACCACGCACGCGGATTCATTTTCAGCGTGCGCGATACGCCGCCGCCTCTCTCTTCGGGACGCGGTTCCTCGATCACGTCAACGACCATCTTGACCATGACGTAACCGGGATAGACCTTTCGAGTGACAGATTTGCGCTTTCCGTTCGGCAGGATCTCAATGGTTTCTTCCGTCGGATACATGACTTCCAGGATCGTGTCCGAAAGTCCTGCGTTGTCGACGGCCTTGATCAGGTCTTCCTTGACCTTGTTCTCATACCCGGAATAGGTATGAACGACGTACCATTTCGTTTCCTGACTCATGGGCGTTATCCGTTATTCTCCGTGCCCTCGTCAGCGGGAGCCTGCTCCTCGTCCGACGTATGCTCATGCGTATCTTCGTCCGTATGCTCATGCGTATGCTCGTCCGTGGTCTGCGTCGTCGTCGGCTGATTGTCGGTGAGCAGCGCCTTGATCGGCCAGTTGAACAGCAAGTCAAGGACATAGATCAACAGCGCGAATGCAAGAACAAACACCAGAACGACTGCCGTCGCCTTGATGAGCTCCTTCATGCTCAGCCACGTGAGCTTCTTGACCTCGCCGGTCATCTCCTTGATGTAAACCTGCCAGCGGGACTTCATTGCGAAGATCGCCAGAACGATGATCGCGAGCGCCAACAGCGCAAAGATCAGCGCAAACAGATATTTTCCGATGTTGACCGCGAAGATGATGAACGGGAACAGCGAGAAGATGATCGCCCCAATGCATGTGCCCTGGAAGACACGATAGTTCTTCTTGACAAGATGCATCACCGTTCCGATGATCAGCAGTGTGCCCGCGACCATCATCAGAATGTTCGCAGCGCCGATACCGCTGAAGTTCGTATTGGCTGCGCCTTTCGCAACGCCGAACAGCTTCAGCAGCATATGCCCGGTCACCAGGTCGATGAGCGAGCCCACGAAAGCGATGACGCCGAGCGCCAGCAGCAGAACCGTAAAGAGGCGAAGTGCCTTTGCCGCTTTTTGTGCTTTGATATCCTGAACGTTTGCCATGGTGATCTCCCGTTACTTGGACTCTCTGTGCAGCGTGTGCTTGCGGCAGAAACGGCAGTACTTGTTGAACTCAAGACGATCGGGGTCGTTCTTCTTGTTCTTGAAGGTGTTGTAGTTTCTCTGCTTGCATTCGGTGCAGGCCAAAGTGATCTTAACGCGCATTGTATGCTCCTCCTAAAATATTTCCATCAAAAACGAGCCCCCAACGGGGGCACCTTGAATAAGTTACCACAACGCTCGCGGTTTGTCAACGAAAAAGTTTTGAAATAGCCAAGATTTTTTTGATTTTTTTGAAAATCCGACAGGATCATGCATCTTTGTTCCGCAAAACAGGAGCCGAACGAATCCGGCTCCTGTTTCAACACCATTTCAGTTACATTCCGATGCGTATCAGCAGGCCGATCAGCAGGACCGCAAGTCCGACCGCGATGAACGGCATGAACACGTACCCGCCTTTTTGGCGCTTCTCCGTTTTGATCTCGCAGTAGTCATACAGGGATTTATAGCGCTTGCCCGGATCGCGAAAAATGTTCGTAAACGCATATCCGAACGTATCGAACGCCCCGTAATACCATACAAGCATCAGCATGCCGATCAAAAACGTGACCGCACCGGAGATGGTAAACGCATCGACGTAGTTCACGCGAAGACGAAACCCTTTCAGAATCAAAACGACCACTGCAAGCAGGACGCTGAACACGACGGCCGCGATGTACCGTTTCGGCGATTGGAGAAAGAGTTGTTTTAATCGTTTCACGTCGGCGTCAGTCCTTCAGTTCCTTTAAGTATTGATCGTACTCCGCCTGATTGCAAAGCACAAAGTGATCCGGCTTGATCTCGCGCAGCTCGGGCTGCTCCGCAGAATAATCGTGCGACGCTTTCGGATCGTACGTGATCCTCTTTCTCTTGCGTTCGGATCGCGGATTGGGCTTCGGGATCGCAGACAGCAGAGAACGGGTGTACGGATGCAGCGGATTCTTGAACAGCTCATCACTCGGAGCCTTCTCAACAACCTTGCCGAAATACATGACCACAATATGATCGCAGAAGTATTTGACGACAGACAGGTCGTGTGCGATGAAGATGATCGAAAGATTCAGATTCTTCTTCAGCTCGTTGAGCAGGTTGATGATCTGTGCGCGAATGGAAACGTCCAGCGCGGAGATCGGCTCGTCGCAGATCAGCAGCTTCGGGTTCATGATGAGCGCACGTGCGATGCCGATACGCTGCCTCTGACCGCCCGAGAACTCGTGCGGATACCGGGAAGCATGTTCGGATACGAGACCGACCGTTTCGAGCACTTCGACCACGCGCTTGTGGTTTTCTTCTTTGTTGCGGAAGCCCTGGATCTTCAGCCCTTCCTGAATGATATCCTCGACTGTCATTCTCGGATCGAGCGAATCGACCGGATCCTGGAAGATCATCTGGATTTCGTTCATCAGATTGCGGCTGACGTTCGCGTTGTCAACTTTGATCTGATTGATCTTTTCCTTTTGCTCCGCAATGTGCTGCTCCAGATCTTTATTGATCTGTTCGATCTCGTTCTCCTTGCCGCCTTCCTTCCGAAGCTGTTCGATCTTTTCCTTTGCGTGGATACGGGACCATTTGATCTCCTTCTTGTTCCATCTGGAACCGGCGCTGATGCGTACGCCGCGATAGTATACCGCACCGGACGTAATATCATACAGCCGGATGATGCAGCGGCCGGTCGTAGTCTTGCCGCAGCCGGACTCACCGACGATTCCCAGACATTCGCCTTCCCTAAGATCAAAGGATACATTCGAAACCGCCTTGAGTTTTTGACGGTTGACGCCTTTTCCGAAGAAGAAGTACTGCTTAAGATGCCGGACCGAAAGCAGAATCCCCTTCTCACGCAGTTCCGGCTTCTGCTTGACGCGCGGACTGAGCTTGTATTTGCGGTTGAACTCTTTTTGCGAAAGGACTTCTTCGGAGATATTCCTATCATTATTCTGCATGCTCATTTCTGTCCTCCTCCAAAGAAATTCTGATACGTTCCTTAACGATCTTCGGCATCTCTACCTTCGGCGCACGATCACTGAGCAGCCACGTCGCAGCATAGTGCGTATCGCTGACCTTGAAATACGGCGGCTCCTCACGGAAGTCGATGTTCATTGCGTACTTGCTGCGCAGTGCAAACGCATCGCCCTTCGGCGGATAGATCATATTCGGCGGCGTACCGGGGATCGCTTCCAGTCTTTCCTTGCTGTCCACATCCGGGATGCTGGAGAGCAGCGCCCAGGTGTATGGATGCTTCGGATCGTAGAAGACCTCGTCTGCGGTGCCGTATTCGACGATCTTGCCGGCATACATGACGGCAACACGGTCTGCCATGTTGGCAACGACGCCGAGGTCGTGTGTGATGAAGATACAAGAGAGGTTTCTCTCGGCTTTGATCTTATTGATCAGCTCGAGGATCTGCGCCTGAATGGTAACGTCCAACGCGGTCGTCGGCTCGTCGCAGATCAGGATCTCGGGCGATGCGGTCAGCGCGATCGCGATAACGATACGCTGGCGCATACCGCCGGAAAACTCGAACGGATATTGGTTGTAACGGCGTTCGGGTTCTGCGATACCGACCTCACGCATGATCTCCAGCGCTCTGCGTTTCGCTTCCGCTTTGGTGATCTTCAGCTTGTTGGTGCGCGTCTCCTTGGCTTTTTCGATCTCAGCCTTGATCTTGCTCTTCTCTTCCTCCGTCGCAGCGGCGGCAAGCTTTTCCTTCAGCGCTGCCGTCTCCTGCTTGTATTCTGAATTGACCTGCGCCTTGTATTCCGCGACCTGTTTCTTGGCCTTCTTCCGCGTTTCCGTAAGAACGTCCTTCAGTTCCTTTGCCTTGCCGGAATACTTTATCTTCGTTTCCTTCTTGAATGCCTTGAAGGCGTCTTTTTTCTGTTTGATCTGTTCCTTCAGAGCAGCTTTTTCTTCCGCTGTGAGATTTTCCTTCGACTTGGCTTCCACAATGAACGCTTCGAGCTTCTTTTCTTCGGTATCGATCTCGATGTTCATTTTTGCAAGCGTGTTCTTGTAACGGATCAGATCATCGCTGATCAGGTCGTTGTACATCAGCTTTAGCTTGTCGGAGTTGATGAGCGTCGCTTCCGTGATCTGCCTGCCGATCTTGACGATCGGGTTCAAGCTGGACAGCGGGTCCTGGAAGATCATACCGATCCTGTGACCGCGGATCTTATAGAACTCTTCTTCCGAAACTTCAAGCAGATTCTCGCCGCGGTAGATGATGTTGCCGCCCGCAATGATAGCGTTATTCGCAAGAATACCCATGATCGTCTTTGAGGTCACGGATTTGCCCGAACCGGATTCGCCGACGATGCAGAGCGTTTCGCCCTGATACAAGTCGAACGACACGTCGCGGACCGCCTTGACGATACCGTTATCTGTCTTGAAGTTGACTACCAGATTATTGACGGACAATACCTTTTCTCTGTTTTCTGCCATCATCAATCACTTCCTTTCAGAGACGGGTTGAATGCATCTCTTAAGCCGTTGCCGAAGAGGTTGAACGAGATCATCATCAATGCAATAATGATCGCCGGGAAGATAACAAGATTCGGGTAAATGCCGAGGTATTGCTGGTTCGCCGCCATCATAACGCCGAATGCCTGCTTGCCCTGCAGACCGAGGTTCAAATATGCCAGCGTCGCTTCGGAGAAGATAACGGTCGGGATCATCAGAACGCTCGACGTGATGATCGTACCCATGGAGTTCGGCAGGATATGCTTGAAGATCAAGCGCATGTCCTTAGCTCCCAGCGTACGGGACGCAAGCACGTACTCTCTGCCCTTGAAGCGGTAGAACTGCGTACGCGTTCTCTGTGCCGTTGACATCCAGCCTGTCAAACACAGCGCCAGCAGGAAGACGCCGAAGCTGTTGCCGAAGTGCAGGATGCACAGCGTCATAACGACGATCCACGGAACACCGCCCAGAATCTCGCAGAAACGCTCCATCGCCAGGTCGACGTTTCCGCCGAAGTAGCCGGAGATCGAGCCCCACAGAAGACCGAACGTGAAGCAGAATGCAGCGGTGCAAACGCCCAACAGCAGGGACGTGCGCAGACCGGCGAATGAGCGCTTGAACAGATCGAAGCCGGACGCATCGGTGCCGAGTATGAATTTCGGCATTGTCTTATAGCCGAGCTTGCGATAGTTCCAGCCGCGCGTGTCCACCGAGGACAGTTTCTTTGTGACGCCGAGTACCTTCTGGCTGACCACCTCGTCGATCGGGCATTCGTCACTCAGGCGAACAAACGATTCGGGGCCGACTTTGTAGTCGTAGGTGCACCAGCCGTCGTCGATCATCTTCTGCAGATCCGCTTTGGAATAGGTGACAACATCTGCGTCGCCGTAGACCAGCATGTACGTATCAATCGTGTAATCGCAGTAATACACGATCGAGTCATGAATGCCCTTGCGACCGGAGCAAGCCCAGTAGCTCATGTCATTCTTGTCCGCGATATTGATCATCTTGGTTGCGTCGGTGAAGGAGATCGCCGCAAGATCCTCCGCGTTCGAAACGTTCTCGTCCGCGCTGAGCACGACTTTCTCCACCAGGATATAGCGTCTTCCGCCGTCTGCGGATTTGACGTCAAACACGATGCTGCCGTTGACGTTGTTAAGACCGGCTTCCGCGAGCGCTTCGCTGATGTTGAACTTGATGTCGCTGAAATCGGTGCCGAAATCGCGGATGATCAAACGCTCCTCGTCCGTTTCGCCGTACTTGAGGGAGACGCGATATTCACCGAGCTTTGCATTGGCGTCCGCTTCCTGATCCTCGAGCGTCTCCTCCTGAAGCTGATCACCGTCTTCCGGCATCTGATCACCGTCTTCCGGCATCTGATCACCGTCTTCCGGCATCTGATCACCGTCTTCCGGCATCTGATCACCGTCTTCCGGCATCTGATCACCGTCTTCCGGCATCAGGTCCACGATGTTTTCACCGATCTTGGTATCCTTCGAGAACTCGATCTCGAGCATATAGTTACCGGTTGCGGAGAATCTCGTGTTCTTGGAGGTCATATATATGTCGCGTCCCGCAAAATCCACATCGGTTTCGACGACGATCGCGCCGCCGGTGCCGTATTGGCTTCTGCTGTCGATCAGCTCCGGCTCATCATACACCTTGAGCTTGATCAGAGACGCCTTGATCGCTTCAATGCTGTTCTTTTCAGACAGCGCAGGAACCTCGTTGACGGGATCGTACACGATGTGCTTATAGGATCTCGTGCCGTCCCAGAACCCGGTGCCGGCCTCAAACAGCTTCGGCGCGAGGAATCGCTCCTTGGATGAAACGACCGTAATGTTCTTGTCGGAAACCATCGGCACGATGATCGCAAGCAGGATCAGTATCGCAAGAATGATCGCCGCCGTAACGGAGGACTTATTCTTTGCAAACCGTTTGATCGCGTCCTTAAAGAAGGTCGTCGGCTTGGTGTCCAGCTTTTTATCCGAAATACGGACGTTTTCCTGGACCAGAACAAAATCGTCGGGTCTGTATTCGACGGGTGAACGATTATCTGCCATTACTTCTTCGCCCCCATTCTGATACGCGGATCGATGAATCCGTAGGACAGGTCGGTCAGCACGCCGCCAAGCAGCGCGATGGTCGTGAAGATCGCCATATCGACGAACAGAATGTCATAATCCTTGTAGCCCAACGACAGGATAAAGAGTTTGCCGATGCCGGGAATGCCGTACAAGGATTCCAGAATCATGGAACCGCCGAGCAGACCGATGAACTCGGCAAGAATGACCGGGAAAATCGGGACCATCGCGTTTTTCAACGCATGGCGAACGATCGCTTGTCCTCTGGTCAGTCCCTTCGTGCGTGCAAGAAGAAGATACTCGCTTTCCATGACTTCGCAGAGCTCCGCACGGATATATCTGCAGTAGTAGCAGACCGAACCGAAGGACAGGCAGAAGACCGGAATGATATACCCGAGGATCTTCATCTTGGTGGGCGAGGTATCTGCCGGCCACGACGACGGCAGCAAAGTAAGATTGTAACAGAACAATCGAACCACAAATGATATCAGAACGAAACTCGGAATCGCTATAAAGATCATGACCATCGTTGAAATGACATGGTCTACGGCGGTATTTTTCTTCAGTGCCGCTACGATGCCGAGGATGATGCCCAACGGGACGGAGAAAATTACGGCAAACACATTCAGACGAACGGTGTAGCCGATCCGCTTCATGATGATCGTGGAAGCGGCGACGTTCGGCATGAACGTCTTGCTGACGCCCCAATCCCATCTGGTTATGATATTGCGCAGCCAGTTGACGTACTGCTCCAATACCGGAACCTTGTAATAATAGTTGCATTTGCCCTTGTCCATCGGCGTTTTATAAAGCGGTTCGCCGTACTCGGGCATCTCTCTATCCACTCTGTAAACGTAACCCAGATTGTACTGCTTATCGAAATATGCGATTTGCTTAGCGCTGTCGCCGAGCGGTCTTTCGAACGGAAGGAGCTTAACCAGAATAAAAGTCAATGAAAGAATAATGAATGTTGTGATAAAGGCAAGCCCGATCCTTTTCAGAACATATTTCCCCATAGCGTTCCCCTTTCTTGCGTTTTTAGATTGAAAAGCGATGGGGAGGAGAACCCGTCCCCATCGCTATTCGTTCATTTCGATGCTATTCTGTTTGGGCTGAATAATTAAGAATTATTCGACGATAAAGTTATCGTTGACAGAATAGTAGACGCTTCCGTCCGCACCGGAGACGTTACCGGCGAGATCGATGGTGTAGTAGAAGTCGAAGCCGGTCTGGCCTTCCGGATTCTCGGACGTGCCGCTGCCGGTTGCATAATCGGCCGCAAGCTCAGCGGGAACCGTGAAGGTTACGACATACTTCTCACCCAGATCCTCGACCTGGACTGCACCCTCGATTTCCATCAGGTCGGTCTCATCATACTGCTTGTCGCCGTTACGATAACGCTCGTAGTTGCAGCAAGCAAGACCGATGAGCTCAATCTTGATCTGATCGGGCAGAGTCTTCGTGAAGGTGAATACGCCGGTGTAGCTGCCGTCTTCGTTCTTAACGAGTTTCGTATACTCGAACGTGACAGGCGCCGTATTCTTACCGGCCTTCACAAGCGCGGTGGAGTTGACCGCATTGTACAGTGCGTCGAACGAGTAACGGACGCCATTATATACGATCGGGTATGCATCCGGATCGTTGGTGTCAACGCCCCAGTTCAGCGTGAAGCTACCGGAGATGTCCTGGTCGGAGGACAGAACGCTGACGAAGCCGATCGGGTCGAGCGAGTTGCCGCTGATGGAGCCGAAGCCGATATCGAACTGACCGAGCATCATCTTGTTGTAGTAAACATCGGACCAATCGTTGCCAACCCAGAAGTTGACGCTCAGCTTGTAGACACCGCCGCAGACGCTCTCGTCATTGAACGCGGTCTCGAAGAAGTTCTTGATCTCGTTATGATACTGCTCTTCCTGCGTCGGACGCATCCATGCGATCTCAATGTTGAGCTCGGTCGGAGCATCCGCGGTACCCGGGGTGATTGCGCCGTCCGCTTCAAGCTCGGTCAGAGCGACACGGAAGTATTCACGCGCAAGCTCCAGAGAGTAGCCGTGGCCGTCCGTATCCTCGAGCAGGCCTTCGACTGCCTTCTTGTGCGCCTCGGTTGCCGAGTAGGACATACCGTTCAACGGGTCGATCATGTAGTTCGAGGAGAGGTAGTCAACCGCGGGGATGTTGCCGCGCGCCGTTGCGAAGGTCAGTCTGTCGATGGACAGGCTCAGCGCCTTGACAAAGTGCCTGTTGCCGAGCAGCGGGTTGACGGGCCAGTAATCGGACTTCGGCGTCTGCTTGACAACGCCCTCTTCACCGAACAGATACTCCCAAGTGGCCTCGTCGCAAGCATTGACGTTCAGCTTGAAGTTGGAGTCACCGGTGGTGGTTCTGGTGCGAGGATCGTTACGATACTCGTTGAGGTAATCCTGCGGGATGGCCGCGTTGTCAAAGTGACCTGCGAGGAACTCGTTGAAGGCCGCCGTGGTGTCTTCCGACGCAGCAGTGAAGATCTTGACATGGATGCCCGGGATCGCGTACTTCGTATCTGCGAAGACGTAGTTCGGGTTCTTTGCGTAGACGATCTGCTGATCGGAATCGTATCTCTCAACATAGTACGGACCAACGGTCAGCGTGTTATCGACCGGGGTCGTGGTCGCTGCCTTGTCGAAGCCGAGGTAGTTGGTGACCGTGACGAGATCAACAAACTCCTTCGGAACCGGCATATACAGCGAGGACGCAATGTAGTACATGCAGTAGAACTGCGTCTGCTCTTCGGTGAAGGTCACCTCAAAGTAGGACTTGCCGTCCTCTTCGTAGGTCTTTATGCCGACCTTCGACCAAAGGTCATCGTTGTAGCCCTCTTCGGTGCCGTTATAGTATGCCTTTGCACCTGCGATCGCACCGGACTTGGTGTTGGCAAGCTCGGAACCGCGGTACAGCTGGTTTGCCTGCGTAAGCAGAAGCTTGAACGCAAACTCGTAGTCTTCGAGTGCAACAGGTCTGTCGTTGAACGCCTGTCTGTCGGGCATCTCGGAACCGGTCTTGTACTTCAGACCGTCCGCACCGGTGCGGACTTCGAAGCGCCAAGTGGTCGCCGCGCCGTCGTTGTCTTCATCGTTGACCGCAACGGGCTTTTCCTTCGCAAGCTCGGGGACCCAATCATAGCCGTCCTTGGTCTCGTTCATGAAGTTGGTGAAGAAGCTTGCCGCCTGCCAGCCGTAGAGATCGCCGACCTGAGAGCCCTGGTCGTTCAGATAGTTGAGCGTGCCGGGATCGTTGGCTTCAAAGGTGTGCCAGTATCTCTTCCAGGCGTCGTTGTTCTCGTAATCGAAATCAGCGGTGATGTTGCCCTCGGGGAGAAGACCGAAGCCATAACCAACGATGAAGTTCTCAGTGCCGAGCGTGATGCGCGGATTGTACATGACATAGCCGCCGTTCTCAAACAGGGAGATACCGGTGATGCCCGTGGTGACCGCAAAGCGCTCAAGGATACCGAGGATGGTCGTTCTCTCGGAATCGGGGAGCTTCTTGAAGGACTCAATGCCTTCCGCCAGCGGGATCGCGTCAAGGATCGCCTTGAACGTATCCGCATAGACTGCACGGACTTCCGCGACCGTGCCGGCTCTTTCGAATGCTTCGGTGCCTGCTGCCATCGCTGCATCGACTGCCGCGACATTGTCGCCGAGCTGATCTACAACGGTTGCATACAGGAAGTCGAGGTCGTGCTGGATGTACGCCTTATAGTCGTCTCTATCGATATAGGTGCCATCCCAATCTGCCAGAACAATGGGCTCCGGCGTCACTTCGGGTTCCTGCGTCTGCTCCGGCTGCTGCTCCGGCTGCTGTTCCGGCGTCTGCTCCGGCTGCTGTTCCGGCTGCTGTTCCGGCTTCTGCTCCGGCTGCTGCTGCTCAGTTCCGGGAGCTTCCGCTTCAGGCTTCTTTTCTTCGGTCGTGCAAGCGACCAAAGCGAATACCATGAGCAGAACCAACAGACCCGCAAGGATCTTCTTCATGTTTTGCATTTATTGTTCCTCCTTTGATTTTTGTGTATAATAACACACAACGATATTATAAAGCATCAATCAGAAGTTGTCAATCTTTTGCGAATATTTTCACTTCCTTTACCAATAGCATTCATAAATCAATATAACCCGCGACATACCTTGCTTTTTCTTCGGTTTCATACAAATCGAAATGTAATGTCGTTCCGGGCGCCGGGTGCAAAAAGTGTACAACCTTTTTGATTTCAAACACATCTGCCGTCCCCGTATCCATACAGCTCGACCTTGCTCTTTTCGGTATCGGACGCAGCATCGTCATCAGGTCTTCTATACGCAGTTCCATCATTTCCGGCGCGCTGCGTAAGCGGCGCATACGTGCGATTAACAATACAAGTCCGCCGAATATCGTGCGCGCCATGCGTGCTGTCGATCAAACCTGTCGAGTACAGCTTCGAAGTTCTGAGCATTCAAAGCAATGCATCGATGTCCCCCTGCGGGCGGTCATGTGTCTCAGTGCAGCCTTTGGGTTTATTCAATTCCATGATCTCCGGCTTTTGCATCGCTTCTCTTTTTTATATAGTATTTTTCTTTCCGGACAAATATTCTTTTTTGTTTATATTTATGACTGCCTGATGCAACATAAAAGAAACCTATGCGAAAAAACGCATAGGTTCCAACGTAACTGTCTTTCGAATGCCTGCAAAACGGAATGTCGCCGACTCAACGTAAAAAGCCGTAAACGACCACAACCGAAATGAGAACATATATGATTCCGAGAAAGAGCGGGTAGTTGAACGCATCCTCTCTTTTTTTCCTGCATTCGTCCAGATATTCAGCGGGATTCTGCTTTTGTTTCATCTCTTCGCTTGGCGGAGGAGCAAACATTCTGAACGACCTTACGCCACGCTTGAGATAATACCTGCTGATGTCGAAGTCGCCATGCAGATTCATGGAATAAATGATTCCGATTACCATCAGAAGGAGACCGACAATAGTCAAAATGTTCATAAAGATCAGCAGCCGGTTATCTGTCGCGGTAAAGACCTTCACCATAGGATAGGCCAGCGAAATAATCAGATGCGTGATCAGTGGACGCAGTTTGATTCTTTTCGGATTTAAGAACTCCATTCTTTCACTCTGAACTTTTCAGGATTCTCTCTCCGCCCGTTCACGCTCCATTTGGGAGATCTTCTCTTCGTATTGCGCAAACTCTTTGCTTGTGCAATGGACAAAGTGACCGGGACGCAACTCGCGCATCTCGCGAGGCTCGCCCGATTGATCCAGCTGAGACGGATCGTAGATGACATGCTTTCTGTTCTTTTCCACGAGCGGATCCGGCATGGGGACCGTGGAGAGCAGCGAAGTCGTGTAGGGGTGGATCGGATACTCAAACAAGGTCTCCGATTCGGCAATCTCTACGATCTCACCGTGATGGATAACCGCGATCCGGTCCGCAATGAAGCGGACGACGGACAGATCATGCGCGATGAACAGGTAGGTCAGGTCTCTCTCGCTCTTGAGCTTGTTCATCAGGTTCAGGACCTGTGCACGAATTGAAACATCAAGGGCTGAGATCGGCTCGTCTGCCACGATGAACTTCGGGTTCATGATCATGGCGCGAGCAATGCCGACACGCTGCCGCTGACCGCCGGAGAACTCATGCGGATAGCGGGATTTGTGCTCGGGCAGCAGACCGACGTCCTCCAGAGCCTTGTCAACTTTAGCAACACGTTCCGCCTCATCCTTATACAGGTGGAAATTGTATAAGCCTTCGGAAACGCAGTAATCAATCGTTGCACGCTCATTGAGGGAGGCAGCGGGATCCTGGAAAATCATCTGAATACTCCGGACGACGTTGCGGTCCTCCTCACGGGAGATTTTGCCGGAAATACGGCGTCCTTCAAAGCAGATCTCTCCTGCGCTGCAGGGATTGATACGCATGATCGCACGGCCGAGGGTCGTTTTGCCGGAGCCGGACTCGCCGACCAGAGCAAAGGTTTCGCCTTTATAGATGTCAAAATTCGCGTCCTTGACAGCTACGAGCTTCTTCTTATGACCTGTTTCAAAGGTCACATCTACGTGCTTGATGGAAAGGATTACCTCTCTGCCCTCATTCGACATAGAACGCGCCTCCCTTCTCCGTCATCTTCTGGATCTTCTCATGCAGGTTGCAGATCACTTCCGGCTTCTCCACTTTCGGCGCGCGAGGATCGAGCAGCCAGGTCTTGGCGTAGTGCGTATCGCTCACCTTGAAGAACGGCGGCTCCTGTTCGAAGTCGATATTGAGCGCATGCTCATTGCGCGGCGCAAAGGCGTCGCCCTTGATCTCGTTGAACAGGGACGGCGGTGTACCGGTGATGTAGTACAGATCCTGCCCCTTAACGCCGATCTGCGGCAGAGAGGACAGCAGAGCCCAAGTGTAGGGATGCTTCGGATCGAAGAAAATCTCCTCTACCGTGCCGTACTCGATGATCTGTCCGCCGTACATAACGCCTACGCGGTCAGCAACGTTGGCCACGACGCCCAAGTCATGGGTGATATAGAGCGTGGTATAGCCCAGTTCCTTCTGCAGATCGCGGATCAGATCGATGATCTGCGCCTGAATGGTAACATCCAGCGCCGTCGTCGGCTCATCGCAGATCAGGATCTGCGGACGGCAGGCAACGGCGATCGCGATAACGACACGCTGACGCATACCGCCGGAAAACTCATGCGGGTACTGCTTGTAGCGCCTTTCAGGTTCCGCTATGCCGACATCCTGCAGTATACGGATGGTCTCCGCCTTGGCCGCTGCACCGCGCAGTCCCTGGTGCAGTTCAACGGCTTCCTGGATCTGCTTTCCGATGGTCTTGAGCGGGTTAAGGCTCGTCATCGGATCCTGCGTGACCATAGCTATCTTTTTGCCACGTATCCCCAGCCAATCCTTTTCCGTAAGCTGGGTCAGGTCACGGCCGTCGTACATAATACTGCCGTGCGTGATGGACCCGTTTTTATCCAGCATGCCGACAAAGCATTTGGTAAATACGCTTTTTC
>JAEEGF012398174.1_pt1 | contig 14670 bp, 11 predicted proteins | sample 9134171 | NCBI WGS metagenome assembly JAEEGF01 (sample SAMN16246542, study PRJNA631951) | gut metagenome | biome: gut microbiome; feature: rumen; material: AP-attached | host: Bos | place: Iran: Karaj | collected 2018-10
GCCTTCGGCTTGATGCCCTCGCTGCGTATGTCGATGAGTATCTGTTCCCTGTGGGCAGTACTTAGTATCTCTATGGCTGGATCCGCCTTCCCTGTCATGGGAATGGACGGTGCTCTGCAGTCTCTCTCATGGCTGTTCCCCCTGCGTCATTACTGGATGATGTACCAGACGTGTGTGTTCAACGGTTTCCCACTCATTGAGTCTTGGTTCCATTTTGCCGCTTTGGCTGCATTCCTCTTGTTGCCTTGGCTTGTCGTTAAGAAGATTAAGAACGCGATGCTGACCTATGTCTATATTCCATAATATATATAAAGGTATACAGGATGCCTGCTATATCTGGCGCAAGGAGATGACGCAGGTGGTGAAGGACGAGGGTGTTCTCATCTTCTTCATCGTCGTGCCATTGGTCTATCCGCTGCTTTACTCATGGATATATAATAATGAGGTGGTGCGTGAAGTACCAGTCTGTGTCGTCGACCAGTCACATAGTCAGTTATCACGGCAGTTCATCCGTATGTGTGACGCCTCCCCCGATGTCCATGTGAAATACTATGCGCAGGATCTTGATGAGGCGAAGTCACTCGTCAGTCGTCAGCTTGTCAAAGGCATCTATCTGATTCCCAGTGGTTTTGAAGGTGATGTCTATGGCTTGAGACAAGGTACTGTAAGTGTTTATTGTGATATGAGTCTGATGCTTACCTACAAGGCGATTTTCCAGACGGCACAGACGGTGACGATGGAGATGGGTACTGAGCTGAAGACGAAGCTGGGTGGACATTATACGGCTCGTGAGGAAGCGATAGCGTCACGTCCGCTCGACTATGACGATGTGCCGATCTTCAGTCCTTCGGGTGGTTATGGCTCCTCTGTCCTTCCTGCCGTTCTGATGCTCATCCTGCAACAGACACTGGTGTTGGGTATCGGACTCTCTGCAGGTACGGCGCGTGATGAGAATCCTTATCGTAACCTGATTCCTGTCGGTGACTCCCGTTATGAGAACACCGTACCTATCGTGATGGGAAAGGCGATGTGTTATTTCATGATCTTTCTCGTGATGGCAGCCTGGCTGTCTATAGCGGTGCCGCGACTGTTCCATTTCCCACAACTTGCCACCTGGTATTCTTTGTGGTGCCTGATGTTACCTTATATCCTTGCCTGTATCTTCTTTGGTATGATGGTGTCGTGTATGGTGAAGTATCGTGAGAATGTGATGCTGATCGTCGTCTTTGTATCCGTACCATTGTTGTTCCTCATAGGTGTCTCATGGCCACAGTCGAATATCCCAGGCTATTGGCAAGGGGTATCATGGCTCTTCCCCTCTACCTTCGGGGCTCGTGCATATATCCGACTGAACTCGATGGGTGCCGACCTCAGTGATGTGATGCCGGAGTTGCGCATCCTATGGATACAGGCTCTGTGTTATTTCGCAGTGACTCTCTGTGTCTATCGCTTCCAGTTCTATATGGCTCGCCAATTCGCTATGGAGCGTCTGAAGTTCCTGAAACATAAGCGTGCGTCGAAGATAACAGAATAGGCATCGTTTGATAAGTGCCGTTGTATGTGTGTTGAAGAGCCGTTGCTCGCATGTTGAAGAGGCTGCCTTTGCAGTTGTTTGGAGCCTCCTAATCGGTTGCCGACTCCAGTCAACCGACTTGCTGACTCCAGTCAACCGACTTGTCGACTCCAATCAACAGGTTTGCCGACTCCAGTCAACAGGTAAATGAAATAATCACAACAACTTATTTTACCCCTACTATCTGTGTCTTTGGCAGTTCACGGTTGCGCTTGTTGACAACGGTGACGACCGACTGTGCGAGGTTGATGAAGGCGATGCCGGTAGCTGTATCGCTATGAAGAGCGGCAGGCGTACCTTGGTCGCCGCTGTCGCAGATGCCCTGTACCAGTGGGATTTGTGCGAGTAAGGGGACTTTCATCTCTTCCGCCAGTTGCTTACAACCCTCTTTCCCGAAGATGTAATAACGGTTCTCGGGTAGTTCGGCAGGTGTGAACCACGCCATGTTCTCCACCAGTCCGAGGATGGGTACGTTGACCTTCTCATTGCGATACATATCGATTCCTTTGCGGGCATCGGCAAGGGCAACCTGCTGAGGAGTCGAGACGATAATGGCTCCCGTGATGGCTAGGGTCTGCAAAAGGGTGAGGTGGATGTCTGAGGTACCGGGAGGGGTGTCGAGGATGAGATAGTCGAGCTCTCCCCAGTCAGCATCTGCGATGAGTTGTTTGAGGGCATTCGATGCCATACCGCCACGCCATAGCGTTGCTGTCTCGGGAGAGACGAAGAAACCAATGGAGAGCAGTTTTACCCCATAAGCCTCGATGGGTTCTATCAAGTCACGACCCTCCACATTGACAGCATAGGGTCGTGCGTCCTCCACCTTGAACATCTTCGGCATCGATGGTCCGAAGATATCGGCGTCAAGCAGTCCTACCTGATAACCCAGTCGTGCCAAGGCGATGGCGAGGTTGGCAGAGACGGTGCTCTTACCCACACCACCTTTACCACTGCTGACAGCTACGATATTCTTCACACCAGGCAGCATCTTACCCACCTCTGGACGGGGCTTTGACTTGAACTCCGTTTGGATATTGACTTCAACATCCTTGCCACAGTGGTATTTGATGGCTGCCTCAGCAGCCTTGACGGTCGATTTCAGGAAGGGATCCGTGTCACGAGGGAACTCCAGTATGACGCTGACACGCCAAGGCTCGCCCTCTTTCTGAGGTGCGGCAACGACAGGCTGGTCTGCGACCATACCACTTTCCACGATGTTTTTCTTGGTGCCTGCATACGTCACAGTCTGCAGGGCTTCTATGATCATTTGGGGATAAAGGGTCATCTGTGAAGATAAAAAATGAGATTAAACATTAAAAATTGATGCCGAGGTTGATGAACAGACAACGGGTATGAACAGCGTCGAAGTCGTCCTTGGCGATATTGGCAAGTCCAAGGTCATACCCAGCCTCAACATACATCATCTTATACTCGAGTCCACATCCGCCACGCAGTCCGCCATCGAAGCGCTTCATCGTGTCAAAGACACTCTCCGACTCCCTGGTGGCATAGTTCTTCGCCTTACCAGTGACACCTACAGAGAGATAACCTCCAAAGAAAGGCAGCAGGTAGAGGTCGTCGTCGAGATTGATACTATATTTCGCTACAATAGGAAGTTGCAGATAACCTAAACGGTATGTCACCTTCTCGTCGTTGAGATGGGTCTTTCCTCCCTTCTCAGAATACAACAGGCTCATCTCCAGCCAAAGGGGATAGTTCCTGGAGAGCTGCATACCATAGGCAAAACCGATGACCAGACCACTGCGCGGATTGGTGTCGAAGGCGTTGGACTCGCTACTGGTACTGGCGATATTCATACCCAGACGCAGTCCGTAATAACGTTCCGTATCATCGCGGTTATAGCGGCTCCTGCTTTTATTGGTCTCAAACTGTGCGAAGGATGGTATAGCGAATGCTATGACCATGATAACTGTGATAATTCTTCTCATCATTTTTGGTTTTATGGTTTGTATTTTGTCAATCCGGCATCCAGCCAGTTGATGTATTCTTGGATATCCTCGTCGTAAGAACGCGAGGGAGCAAGGGGGGTGCCCTGCGGGTCGAGCAGCACATAGAACGGTTGTGTGTTGGCACCAAACTTCGTCGCCTGCAGATAGCTCCATTTGTCGCCAACAGTACGCAGTGTGCGCTTCTGACCGTTTATCTCCACCTCGACGGGTTGGGCAAGAGGGGTCTTGTCGTCGACATACAAAGAGATAAGAACATAGTCCTGTGTGAGACGACGTGCCACCTCTTCATCCGTCCATACAGCAGCCTCCATCTTCCGACAGTTCACACAGCCAAAACCTGTGAAGTCGATGATGACTGGCTTGTGTTGCTCCTTGGCAAAAGCCATCCCTTGTTCGTAGTCTTTGAAAGGCGCCTCAACGACAGTCGTCTGTATGATCTTGTAGTCTTGGGTGTACATCGGAGGTGTGAAAGCACTGATTGCCTTCAAAGGGGCTCCCCATAGTCCTGGTATTATATAGATGGTGAAAGCAAAGGAGAGAAGCCCGAGGAAGAACTGGGGCACGTTGGTGCAATGCTCTTGCTCGTCATGAGGGAAGCGAAGCCATCCCATCAGGTAGGCTCCTAACAGTCCGAAGAGGGCTATCCATATCGCGAGGAACACCTCACGGTCGAGGAGTCGCCAGCCATAGGCAAGGTCTGCGACACTCAGGAACTTCAGGGCAAAGGCGAGTTCGATGAATCCCAGTACCACCTTGATGGTGTTCATCCAGCTTCCCGACTTGGGTGTTGACTTCAATAGGGAGGGGAAGAGGGCAAACAAGGCAAAGGGAATTGCCAAGCCGATGCTGAACCCCAGCATACCGATAGTAGGTCCGAGGATGTTTCCTTGGGTGGATATGGCAACCAAGAGGAAGCCGATGATAGGACCTGTGCAGGAGAATGATACCAGTACCAAGGTGAATGCCATGAGGAAGATGGAAAGTATTCCTGTCGTCCGGTCACTCTTCTGGTCTATCTTATTCGACCAGGAGGATGGCAGCGTCAACTCGAAGGCTCCGAAGAAAGAGGCGGCGAAGATGATGAGCAACAGGGCGAAGAAGATATTAAACCAAGCGTTGGTGCTCATGGCATTAAGGGCATTGGCTCCAAAGAGTAGAGTAATTAACAGTCCTAATGCCACATAGATGATGACGATACTCAGTCCATAGGTCAGCGCCTCCCGAATGGCTTTCGCCCTTCCCTTGTTCCTTTTTAGGAAGAATGATACTGTCATAGGGATGATCGGCCATACACAGGGGGTGAGTAAGGCGATGAAGCCACCTAACAGTCCTGCGAGGAAGATAGCAAACAAAGAGCCTCCCTCCTCTGCTCCCTGTTGAGGAAGGGGCGTTGGCACCCAAAGGGTACTGTCTGTACTTGCTGTATTGTTGATGCTGTCTGTGTTCTCAGCAAGAACTACACGAGCAACAGTATCTGTCTTGACGTTATCCTCTTTCCCCTCCATTAACAGAGAGGGGTCAGGGGTGGGTCTCTTTCCTTCTTTCTTGAACTCTGCGGAGGAAGGAGGCATACACATCTCATCATTGCAGGCTCCATATTCCAAATAGCAGTCAATGACGTATTTCTCCTTCGTGAACTTGACTTTCTGTACGAAGGTTGCCGTATGCTCGAAATAGCGTACATCCATCCCGAAGAGCTTGTCGAAGGTCTTTTGCTCGTTACCTCTGGGCTTCAACTTCCCAACGGTCTCCACTCCCTCCATCTTCACCTTGTTGAAGGTGGCTGGAATCGGTCCTCCGCTCAGATCGGTAGAGTAGACATGCCAGCCGGCATCAATCTTCGCTGAGAAGATGATCTCTGCCTCATCACTGCCGAGTTCCTTCAGCTGCGATGTGAAATGTACAGGATCTGCCATCTGTGCACTTATCGTCAGCACAGACAACCATAATATAAATAAGGAATATATTCTTCTCATCCAAGGTACAAAGGTACACACTTTCTTTCTATTTACCAAGAAATTTCGTGTCAAGATAACGTTGGAAGGCTTCTTTGTACAAATCTCCGATAGGCAGGTAGGTATCTGCATCCATGATGATGCGGTTCTTATTGACCTCCTGAATCTTGTCGAGGTTGACGATATATGAACGGTGAATGCGCATGAAAGTGTCTGGCAGCCTTTCTTCCATCTTCTTCATCGAGAGAAGGGTGATGATGGGCTTCTCTCCTTCGATATGGATTTTCAGATACTCGCTCATCCCCTCAATATAACGGATGTCGGCAACAGTGACTTTCACAATGCGGTAGTCGGTCTTGACGAAGATAGTGCCGTCGTCCTGATTGTTGGCAACAGAAGGCTCCAAACGTTCTTTTATCCGATTCGCCGCCCTTTGGAAATCCTGCAAGCCGAAGGGTTTCAAGAGGTAATCAACAGCATTCACCTTAAAACCCTCGACGGCATACTCGCTATAGGCGGTGGTGAAGACTATCATAGGAGGGTATTGCAACGACTTCACGAAGTCCATCCCATTGAGGTCGGGCATGTTGATATCGCAGAAGATGGCATCCACCGTCTCCTGCTCTAAGTATTTCCTGGCTTCCAACGCACTCTGACACTGGGCAGCTAGTTCGAGGAAGGGTATCTTTTTGATATATGCCACCAATTGTTGTAGGGCAAGCGGCTCATCGTCAATGGCGAGACATCTGATCATGTGAGAGGTATTTGAAGTTCAACATTATAGGTGTCAGGTTCATCCTGTATATTCAGTGTATAGTTTTCTCCATATAGTAAATTTAATCGTTGTCTGACATTCGCAAGTCCCACACCGCCTTGCTCTTCGTTCGGCTTTTCTGCCTTTGAGTTACGACAATGGAAGCATAGCCATATTCCTCTAACCTCTTTCCTCTCATCTCTCACCTCAATCTTGACATGTACAAACGAGTCGTGTTGATAACTGATTCCATGTTTGAAGGCATTCTCAATAAACGTGATGAGCATGAGAGGGGGCAACTGGTAGTCGGGAACCTCTGCAGGCAAGTTGACCTGTACATCGACCTTGTCTGTATAGCGAAGTCGCATCAGGGTGACATAGTTGCGGATGAATTCAAACTCGCGGTTCAGGGGTACCCCCTTCTTGTCGCCCTCATAGAGAACGAAACGCATCATCTTCGACAGCTCCAAAATAGTGTCTTTCGCCTTCTCAGGGTCGATATCCACCAAGGCATGGATGTTATTCAGCGTGTTCATGAAGAAATGCGGATTAATCTGGTATTTGAGATATTCCAGTTGTTGCTCCAGATTCTTCTTCTCCAATGCCATCAGCTGCTTGGTATCATAGCGTGACTTGAAATAGAGTTTGATGCCGATATTCATACCCAGCATCAGGATGAGGATGATGAGGGCGATGATATCATGTTGCCCCACCATCACAGGAGGTCTGTGCCGTCTGTGTTCCTTGAAGTCGTGAGGATGGGGAGGGTGCTGCCTGTGTGACGGTTCCCGTTGTTCATGGGGTGGGGGCTCATGGTTAAATGCTCTCCGTTCAGAGGGACGGTTAGAGCATTGGTAGACGATGAATCCTCCGATAATGACAGCAACGATACTGAAATACAGGGCACGGCGTTGTTTGTAAACCAGCAGCGGAGCGAGGAAGAGATGATGGATCAGGAAGATGCCAAGGTAGATACCAAACTGCTTCCAGATCATAAAAACCTCTTTCCACTCGAAATCAAAAGCGGGATTATTGACAGAACGCAGATAGAGACTGAGCACTGGCACTGCGAAGAGCATTCCCCACAGTGCCAGATAGGTCAGATTCTCATGTCTTTTCTGTTCTTCCATCCATCTCATATAACGTAGTGATAGCAAGATTATTGTTTGTTACCAGCCACGAGGACCACCACCCGGCATACCTCCTCCCATGCCGCCGCTGCTGATGGTGTTGGAGGCTGTCGCCGTTGTTGAGGTGCTGCTCGTTTTCACTGTGTAGCTGCTACCACTGGTCAGGTCTGGGGTACTTATGATGATGGTGTTGTTGCTGCTATAGGTGACTGGCGGCATCGTGAAGGTATAGAGTGTCTTGCTGCTATTACTGATGCCGACAGTGCTATTGGCAGAGACAGAACCTGTAGTGGTGATGATACCCTGTGTGGTACTTCCTAAGTTGCCGTCAACACGTCCTCCGATAGCGAAGAGGTAACCACCGGTGATATAGAGCTTCTTTTGCTCATTGATGTCGATACCGGCTTCTGCGCCATTCGCTCCACAAGCGATAATGGTACCTCCCTTGATATTCATATTCCCATTGGCATCAATGGCATCGTTGTTCGTTCCAACGGCAACAACCGTACCACCTGTGAAGGTCATGTCTCCTGTGGAGTTGAGGGCATCGTCATGGGCGTAAACCATGACCGTGCCACCATTCACGTCAAATGTACCCTTGCTCTCTATACCTTCCGCGTTATTGCCGCTGGTTCGTATCATGATATCACCACCTGAGATTTGTAAGACACCATAGGTCGTTGTCGTGGTACCGTCCTCCTCTTTTGTTCCAATCTTCATACCCTTTGGCGAGGATGTGTAGGCTGCTGGCAGGTTGTCGGTATTTCCCGTATAGTTGTGACTCTCGGTAGAGCCATTGCTGTAATAAAGTCCACCCTCTGTGATGATACGGATCTTACCTCCTGTGATGTATCCTTCCAAGTCTGCCTTGACACCTTTGCCTCCACTTCCGGTAGCCTTGGCATACAGCTCTCCACCATTCATGTAGAAGATGCCGTCACTGCCAATGCCTGCGGCAGCCTTGGTGTCTCCGCCGTAGGTGAGGGTCTCGTCTACTTCCCATGTACCATTACCTGTAGCAATCACGGTCGTACGTCCGCCATTGATGGTGATGTCTGCATCTCCATTGATAGCTTTACCACCGTCTGCGGAAACTTCTACATTGATGATACCGCCATTGATGAACATGTCATCACCTGCTTTGATACCGTTATTCTCTGTGGACTTGACATAGAGGTTGACACCTTTGTCGATGACGATGTTGCTCTTACCATGGATTCCGTTCTTATATGTTCCGTAAACGTCCAGAGAACCATCACCACTGATCAGGAGCTTTCCTTTGCTGTAAAGAGTGCCTTTATGGTCTTCCGTAGCTCCGTCTGTCAACTTATTGGTACCACTGACGACAAGGTAGGCATTACCTTTGCTTTCCAAGTCGAGGGCTGTGGTAGTGGCACTGGTGATATTGGCATTACTGAGGTTTAACTCGAAGGATGCATCACCTTTCACGATGAGTGAACCGTCTGTCGTGGTACCAGTGACGACATAGCATACTCCCTCCGTACTGCCATGATTGACAGTGACGTTATGACCGTCAATCGTAACGGAGACACCGTCAACGGCTGGGTCTACAGGATTCGATATGTCGATATTCACTATTGTCCCAAAGTTGTTGGTATTAAGTGCGTCACCATCCTCTGGATACTGGGCGGTGGCAGCAGAAGCAGGTTCTGCCGTTGTCTTGTCGATAGCGATTGTGAAGGTATTCATCTCACTGTAGCTACCTGTGGAACTGCTGCCAGAAGAACTTCCTTCACTGCTGTCGTTATCATCACCATAGATAATACTGTCGTTGCTCAACGGATCATCCGAAGAACAAGCTGTTGTCATTGTCATCATCGTCATGACTGCCAGGAGCATGACGGGCATCATCTTCTTTTTCATCTTCTTATTCATTATTTATTACTTAGATTAGATGATGCAAAAATAGAAAGAAAAAGCCGGCTCGTGAAATAAATTCAACGAACCGGCTCTTTTATTCAGTGAAAAGTCTAAAACTCCAATTCTTTTTGTCGTTTTGCTTTGTATAAATGTCTTGCGACGATTACTTTACAGTCCTAAACCTTTTTTGACATCAGAAGCGGCATTGTCAATAGCATCATTAGCCTTTTTCTTGGCAGCATCCTTCACTTCGTTAGCCTTATCCTCTGTAGCTTTCTTTGCCTCGTCAATCTTCTCGTTGGCAGCATCTACAGCAGCGTCCTTAGCATCTGTAGCAGCGTCACCAACTTTCTCGAGCAGTCCACTTACCACAGCATCTGGTTCTACCTCTGTAATAGCGGCAACAGCAGCGGCAACAGTAGCATTCTCACCAACAACGCTCTTGATCTTGTCGGCATTCTCCTTCAGGAATCCCTGAACTTTTGCCACATACTGCTTGGCAGCCTCTGGGTCAGACTTAATGAACTCAGCAATCTTTTCCTTGACAGCGTCAAGAGCCTGCTGGAACTTGCTGGCATCATTGGCTTCAAGGTTTGCTGACAACATGGCGATAGCGGCATCAGCCTCTTCGTCAGCAGTGTTAATGGCGGCAGCGGTGCTGTCTACAGCCTCACCTTGTTGAGCTTTGTTACCACATGATGCGAATCCGATGGCAACCATAGCCATCACTGCAAATAAAATCTTTTTCATAACTTTCTCTTTTTAGTAAAACATGTTTAGTGGTTCTGAAAACCGCGACAAAGATACAAACAATTTTGTTTAGTGGTTCTTTCCTTTTAACTCTTTTAACTCTAAACTTTTCAACGATTATCTCAAATCCAGTTCCACAGGGCAATGGTCTGAGCCATAGATCTCCGTGTGTATCTTTGCGTCAGCTATTTGTGGAAGCAGGCGTTCAGAGGTTACGAAATAGTCGATACGCCATCCGGTATTCTTTTGACGAGCCTGAAAGCGATAGGACCACCATGAGTAAGTGACCTGCTCAGGATAGAGGGTTCGGAAGGTATCAATGAAACCACAGGCAAGCAGATCACTGAACTTCTCTCGTTCCTCGTCTGTAAAGCCAGCATTCATCCGGTTTGTCTTGGGATTCTTCAGGTCTATCTCCTCATGGGCGACATTCAGGTCACCACACAGGATAACAGGCTTCTTGGCATCGAGTCGCTTCAGGTAGGTACGGAAAGCATCTTCCCATGACATACGATATTCAAGTCGTTTCAGTCCGTCCTGCGAGTTAGGGGTATAGCAGCAGACAAGGAAAAAGTCATCCATCTCCAAGGTGATAACACGTCCCTCATGGTCGTGCAGGTCAATGCCGATACCATATTCTACATTCAGGGGTTGATGTTTAGTAAAGATGGCAGTACCCGAGTAGCCTTTCTTCTCGGCATAGTTCCAATAGGAGGTGTAACCTTCAAACTGTAAGTCCAGCTGTCCTTCCTGCATCTTGGTCTCCTGCAGACAGAAGAAGTCTGCATCCAACTCTTTGAAGATGTCACTGAAACCCTTGCCCTCGCAAGCCCTCAGTCCGTTTACGTTCCATGAGATCAGTTTCATACTTTATTATTTCTATTTACTTTCGTCCTTGCTCCAATACGTTATTGCACGCTCAATGGTACCCTTCGGTATAGTGCGACCGCGCTCGGTTTCCTTGACGGTTACGAGCGTCCAGTTACCCTGTTGGTCGTAAGTGTAAGTATAGCTGGTGGTGATGGTGTTCTGGCGGCGCACATGTGCCCACTTGCTGTTGCAGTTCCAGCAGGAGGTGACAATCTTTGCAATGTCGCCCTTCTCGTTATAGGTGATGGTGGAATTCGTCTCAATGTATTCCACTTCGTCCATTCCGTCAAGCGAATAATACTTGGCGGCACTCAGTCGTCCCTCCTTGTTGTAGATGAACTCGGAGGCTTTGACGTCGGGGTTGTTCATATACATCCACAGCGTGAGCAGCCCCTGGGCATTGTACTTCACCCGCTCTTCGCTGCCGACGCTGGCGGCATCGGGACGCCCCTCCTGGTCATACTCCATCGCCAGCTGTGGGTCTTTGGTAAAGCCTAGGTGTGACTCGTGCAGCTTGCCGTCCTTATCTTCGAAGTACACTTTGTACCATTGTTTGCTGAGACGCCCCTTCTGGTAGTATTCGTAGGTGATGACGATGCGATGCTCAATGGGGTGGTCGAAGTTGGCATTGTCGTTCCACTCGCGGAAGACATAGCCCGTGCAGGCGTCTTCCTTGTAATTGAAACTGTAAACCGTGGGGGGATACTTCTTGCCAGGGTTCATCTGGTCCACCTTCGGAGAGGCGATTCTCGTAAATCCTCCCTTGCGGTTAAAGCAGATGGTGTCAGTAGTTTGACCGAAGGTAAAGTCGGTCTTCACGCCTATTTTCTGGAGGATTATCTTTACCTGCCCTCGCAGGTTCATCTGCTCGGCACCCGTTTGCAGGGGGGCGAAAAAGGTGTCGAAGGCGATGTGCCCGTCACGCGCCGTCGAGTACGACAGAATGGGGTTTATTCTCACTGCGAGGTCTCCGTTCTGTGCTTTCGCCTTGAAGGTCGGCAACAGGCTTGCCAGCAGCGTGGCAGCCATTATTAAAAATAGTCTTTGCTTTTTCATACGTTTCAAATGCTTTATTCCTTGATAGTTGCGATGGCCAGTATGTCATCAGTCATGCGATAGAACAGCCGTACTAGTTCCTTGCCGTCTTTCTTCGTCCACTGGGGCATTCCGTGATAGTTGTTGTCGCGCTGCAGTCCCATTTCCCTGGCTTTCTTGTCGATGAACTTCTCAATGTCGGCCTGCGAGAAGGAATAGCTAGCAATGGTGATGTCGTAGCCACAGTCGTTGAGCTTGTGGTTTGTCCATTGGTAGCCGTCGCTGACGCGCTCTGTGGTCGTAAACCAGCCGTCGTTCTTCTGAACCTCATGTGTCTTCTCTTCGGCCAGACATCCCTTAAAGTTGAAGTAGTGTACGAAGGACAGTCCGCTGACGAGTCCCTGATTTCTGAATTGTTTTGAGCTGCTCTTGGCGACTTCTTCGATGTCTAATGCGTCAGCAGCGCTTTGTTGTTTTACAAAGAGACTGGGTGTCAGCGCAAAGTCCTGGTTGACGATGTCGTCCAGGACGTGGTTGACGGCCGATTCAATGTCGATGTATTCCACTAAGTCGCTGCTGGCTCCGTTAGCGATGCTGGCAAACGATTCCTTGAAAGCAGCCTTGCCGTCCATTCCAATGACCGTCCACAGCTCACCGTCCTTGAGGATGAAGTTGTCGCCCAGTCGTCCGTGATAGTAATCGGAGTATTCGAAACTGACGATGGTTTCGTCTTTGTCGTTAATGACGCCCCAGTTGTCGCTGTTCATTTTCCTGGCAAGGAACATGCCCTGTCCGAGGTTCTGGATAGTATTGTACTTCGGACGTATCAACAGCTCGCCCTCCTTGTTGATGATGCCCTCTCGTCCTTCGGCGTTCCAAACGCGTGCAAAGCCGTCGAGGAAGTCGCTGCCCGAACGGGCTTTCTTGACTTTCAGCACCTCCTTGCCTTCCTTGTCGATATATGTCAGCCAACGGTCTTCCTCCTCACCGTTCTGCTGTGCGCATAGCCCCTCCGAGAACGCTCCCCATTCGTATTTGGATGCCTCTATCTTGCCCAGCTTCTGTCCCTTCTCGTCGAGAATAAGATAGAAGGTGTCTGTGGCGGGGTCTTGACGTGCAACGATGATGGGGTCGTTGGCGATGTTGACCGTTTCATAGCCTTCGGCCATCACGACACCATTGCGGTCTATCCAGCCCATCTTTCCGTCGTTTTTCATGATAGGGGCAAGACCGCACGGCTTGTATGTCATCACCCTGCAGATGTCGCGTGGCAAGGTGGCTACGACACTGCCTTCAGTGTTGATAATCTGAATCGGCTCTTTGCCATTACAGACGGCTGCACGCCCTGCACAGAAGGCGGTAACGCCTGTGTACTCCTCGTCGTTGAGGGGTTTCTTGGGTGAATCGATGCTGTACAGCTGAATTTTCTCGCCGCTCTTTACCCAGAAGAGTTTTCCGTACACCTGAGACACCTCTTCGCCAGGAGCAAACTCTTCCTTGACGACGTATTCTCCCTTCGCATCAATGATACTCCAGTTGTCATTTAGGTCAACCTGCACTACCAAGTATTCGCTCTTGTTGTCGCTGGTGGAACTGTCGGCGCATCCAGCCAGTCCGAACGCGGCGGCCAGAAGCCATAAAGTGTGTTGAATTCTTGTTTTCTTCATCATCGTTTACATTTCTTCTCCTTTTATGTCATAAAACATCCATGAACCGTTCTCAAACAAGTTGAATGAGCTGGAAGTCCAGTCGGCAGGCAGGGGGTCGAACGTCAAAACGAAATCATAGTCCTTGCCAGTCCAGATGTCAGTACCTGTGGAAGGGACTGACGACTTCTTCAAAGCATAGTTTGCACCGTTATGGACGATTCTTGTCCTGGGATTAATGGTCAGCCTTTGCTGTCGGCCAGTGTTGTTGTAATAGTGGCAGTAAACCTCCGTCTTGTCGCTGTAACACGCTACTTTCACGAATTTCACATTGTTCACCTTCGACACACAGTTCGTTACCCGATAAGTATGCGGCATCGTATTGAGCTTGTTGTAGATAGCGCGTCCGAAACTGCTGCCAGAAGCCATTGAACGGTCGGCATAGAGACGGGCTGCCTTCAGCTGTCCGCTGTCCATCAGTTTCAGTGCCAAATGGGCTTGTGCCCAGCTGTTGCCATATTCGGCTTCATCTTTAAGTCTCGTGTTGTTGTCAGCATATTCCCGTTTCATAATCAGGTGCGACAATTCCATAGCGGAATTGGTCTGGTATTGCCGACAGAGATAGTCCACATACGCCTTGGTGTCTGAACAGCCTGCCAGGTGCGCTTTTGCCTTCCAGTAGTCATAATACAACGACTCGGAATAGCGTAGTTGCGGATGCAGACCGCCTTCTTCCAGAATTCTGATGCCCTCGGCCTCGTTCTTGGCCGTGCCAGTTCCGTTGATATAGTAAAAAGCCAACATGATGCCGACTTTCTCCTTCTTCAACGAGGGATAGCGGGTGGTGGCTTTTGAGAGGATGTTGAACGCATTGGATGGCTGATCCTTCCTATGGTCATACTCTACCAGAAATTCTATAGCATCCTCGTAGCCTTGGTTGGCTGACATCGTAGCATACTTGATGCCCTGGGTCTCGCTCTTGTTAACGCCCTTTCCTTCGAAGAACAAGGTAGATGCTAGGAACTGAGCCTCTGCATTGCCTCCGTCAGCCAAAGGGCGCAATTGCTTTGCACCCTCCAGATAGCGCCCCGCGTCAATGAGCTGTT
>JAEEGF011714177.1_pt1 | contig 14668 bp, 9 predicted proteins | sample 9134171 | NCBI WGS metagenome assembly JAEEGF01 (sample SAMN16246542, study PRJNA631951) | gut metagenome | biome: gut microbiome; feature: rumen; material: AP-attached | host: Bos | place: Iran: Karaj | collected 2018-10
CTGCCTGATTATGTATTTTTTGTTGTACTGTCTGCTGCCATAACTGTTTCTTCAATGGGAGGGAAGCGTCCAATTGGTGACGGAAGCGTTCGTTTTGGATGGTGTTGCCAGACAATGGCAGCATCAATCCAGCCGGCAGGTGGGTTTTGTCGCAGGTGATAACGGCACAATTGTTGTCCAGCAAGGCCTCCATCAATCCTTGGGTGACGGTTATTTGTTTGTGATCTAGCACAACCACTCCGATATCTTCAATGGGGATGGTGTGCACGGTCAGTTCCTTGAAGGATTCTGGCAGATCGTCGTTTTTCTCCACTTGCGGAAGTTTGATGACCAGTTGGTCATTTTTCATCGACAAATATGCGGGATTGCTGAAACATAGGGTGCGTTTGATCATAGTAATTTTTTGATTCTATTGTTGAAATCTTCCAAAATTATCAAATCTTCCTGATCTGCCTCTAATGCTTCCTGTGTTTTGCGGCGGGCATTAAATTTTTCATAGATGGCAACAACCTTTTTCTCCATTTCAGCATTTGATACACTGCCTTTTCCTTGCAACAGGTCCTTATCGTTGAATGTGAGCACACCATCAACAGTAGAACGCCAAAAATCCAAAGTAAGGTCTTTTCGTTCTTTCACTCTCAATTCTGCTGTGTCCAAAAACAATGTTGTCAGACGGTTCAATAGGTCTAGTTCAGATTCATCCAGATAGTTTTTAGCAATCACAATATCCTGCTTTCTTACAATACTGCCTTTCCAGGAGGTGAGGCCCATATTCGGCTTGTCGGCGTTAGCTCGGGATGTGATGATTTCGGCGGCGGTTTGATGCGCAACAGCATATAGGAGTTTGTTTTGTGTTTCGGCAAAAAACATCTGTGTAGCCTTCTCGCGCACCTCATAATCGCTGCTGAGGGCAAACAGCTCGCGTAATTTCTGATAGAAGCGTTTTTCGGATGCCCTGATGTCGCGAATACGTGCAAGGAGTTCATCAAAATAATCTGGCAGTCCATTGGGATTTTTTAGGCGTTCATCGTCCATCGTAAATCCTTTGACCAGATATTCGGCCAAGTGGCGTGTGGCCCATTGGCGGAATTGGATGCCGCGCGTACTTCGAACCCGATATCCGATGGAAAGGATCATCTCCAAAGAATAGAACGTGACATTGTATTGCTTTCCATCGGAAGCAGTTATTAAGTAGTCCTTAATAACTGCTTCTTTAGATAATTCTCCTTCTTTCAATATGTTAGATATATGCATATTGATATTGGGAACTGAGGTGGCAAAAAGTTCTGCCATCTGTTTTTGGTTAAGCCAGACTTTTCCATCCTTAGCATATAAAGCCACAGAGGCCTTCCCATCTAGGGTGTTGTAGATGATGAAGCTGCTTTGAGAATTGTCATTAGTCATGGAAACTAAATCGTTCTTTCCCTTTTGTTTTATTTTGCTCATAGTTTTTGTCCGTTTAATTCTACAATATTACCCAATCGGTCGACTTTCATAGGCACACATATTTCTTTAATCATTTCGCCCGTGATTGCACGTTCTGCCTTGTTCATTGAAGTAAACTCGACTTTATCAACAATTGCTTTTGCCACCTTTTCATCAACAAAGAAACATTGATTACCTGTCGCAGATACCATTTTATATATTTGCTTATTATCAATCAGCTTTATCCCATTTTTCAACTCTTCTGTAGTCGGCAGATAGACTAAATCGTTAGGTGATAGGATGAACAGAAGTTCTGCTTCAGGATCAACAAGTTCTTTCTCTTTTAGGTATGATTCAATATTAGTTCGCCATTGTGAACCAAATTTCTTTTGGCAATCAATCATCAAATTTAGTGGGATTGTCAGATATGAGCGTACCTTGTTAGTCTCGCCTGTTTCCTTGTTCAATATTTCAGAACTGAAAATAGCAAAGAACAGATTTGTACCCTTGTCGGCCTCAACAAATTTTTTAGCTTTGCATCCTTTCTGACCAATAGAATACTTGTTGCCGCTTTCGTAACGACGAACTTTGTAAATAGGTTTGTGAGGTTTGCCACCATTCAGTTCGACAATGTTGCGGTTCATTTCATCAATACCATCAGCAGAAAAAGCAAGTTCCGGATCATTGTCTTTTGCTTGCAAATGTGCCTTTAGTATTTTTTGAACACCCGTGTCTGTGATACCTTCTATTTTGTCAATTGCCTTATCGTAGTCCTTTATTCCAGACATATAGCCGGCCAAATCACTCAAAAAACGTGTCGCAAAATAGCGGACATTTGTCTCTTTTGTAAAGTAGTAAACTTCAATTCTTTTAAGGTTAATATCCGACCAAACATCTTTGTTGTCCTCCACATACTTCTTTATGAATTTGGTATCTTGACCCGCTTCGAGTAACTCCAGCACCTTTTGCTTAAAATCTTTGTTTACAATTGTTTTCGGGTTTTTCAAGGCTTCGTTCAACGACACTTCCTTGGTTTTTCGCAAATTCACTTTGCCCCAGCCCGTGTCTTTGTGCATCGACTTGCGAATCGCCCAGCTGTCACCCTTTACTTGCTTTACAAATTCTTTCTTGCCGTCGGCATTGTAATGCTGATAATGGTTTGTTGTCTTGTTGATTACCCGTAAATTTTGCTTGAAGCTGACGATGATGTTTCCCAGTGTCTGTTTGGCGTCGGTGGTAAACGACTGCCACGGCATCAAGAACTCCTTGGCTACCTCTTTCTCTTTGCCATCTATAATGGTCTTTTCAAAACGGCGCAATTTGCGTTGTAATTGATAACGGTTGGCATTGTGTTTAGAGTGGGCGGCCTCGTTGTTGAGCAGATTCACGTGGTCTCGTGTGGTGCAGGCAATCACGATGGCATCCATCGCGTGATGGCGGTGGTCTATACGTTTCTTGTTGAACCCTTTTTGCAGTTCGAGTGGCATAGCTGGGATTTCGTGCCCCTCGGGGGTGAAGGTAGTAAAACAGTCTTTTCCTGTGATTCTGTTAAGGCGTTGGAAACGTGGCAGAACAATGCTGTTCCAAACATCGTTCATACCCCAATCTTTTTTCAAACGGTCGGTAATAGTGCCATTGCACGAAATCAGATTCTTTGAAACCGCCTCTTGTTCATAATCGCCATTCGGCAATTTTTCGCGTACGATGTTAGATAACAGACCTTTCACTAATTTGCTGATATAGCGACTATCATTGAGTTGACGTTCAATAAAATCATCCGGAATATCATCCATCAGCAGTTTTTTCATCTTGGTGCGATTGTTGGCATAATGGTCTTTTACAAATTTCTCATATGCCTCAACCGAAAGAATTTCGACCGTTTTACCCTGGCTTATTTGCACCTTTTCGCCTTTGTGATTCTTGATGAACTCGAAGCCGAGCTGACGATCTTTTAACTTATTCACTTCAGTTTCGCAAATTACTTTGTTGCTGAATGAATCGTCAAAATATCTGGACTGTGGTATAATATGTTCAATTTCATAAGCAGAAGTAAAGAGTTTTGCAAGTGGGATCATCTCGCCAGTGTAAGGCGAACGATATTTCTGCTCCAACCAAAGTTTATAACGCACAATATCAGACTTCGAAGGTTGGGCTGTTTTTGATATTTTGCTGACAAAATCAAACTCTGGGTCTTCCTTTGTTAGATTGTCAAGTGCATTTTCTTCGTATATGCGCAAAATATCCTGTTGGCTTGGTGAATACGGACGAACATTTTCAATGCCCATTTCAGGATTCACAAACTCCATAAGCATTGCCTTAATACGCAGGTTGGTATTTTCGTTTTGCAAAATATTTTCAGTCATCCGTTTACGCTTGTCGGCGGGATTTTTCATTTCTCGACCAAGTTCGACGTGAATTTCGTCAATCTGACCTTCTTTTCTCCAAATATCTCGTACGGTGCGTAATGTTTCTGTAACAACTTGCTCCACAATCGGATTCCGTAACGAATGTTGTTTGAATTCCTTTAGATAATTATCAATGTCTTCTGGCTTGTTCCATTTGTCAATCTCCTTTGCTTCCGAGTGGCGGTCGTAAACAATGTAGCAAGCCAACCAAATAGGCAAACCTTTGAAATGCGTTTCATCAGTCAAATTGATAGCCTTTTCACGAACACGATTTTTTATGTTCTCGTCATACTCTCCTGTGATAATTTTTTCGATTCGTTCTTTCGTTTTCGTGTCAATTACGTCAATGCTCCAATATTTGCCAATTCGCATCAACGGAAGCAGTTTTTTGATTGCCTTTTCAGAATATGAGCCATAATCTTTGGCAAAGGGTTTGATTTTGCCAAACACTTCTGCAAATGACTCTGGCAAATGGTTCTTTTCGGCATACTTTTTCAGGGCCTTGCCAATCTCAATTTTATCTTCCACTGAATAAAGAATGTGCCAAAGCGCCATTTCCAGTTCTTTGGTCAGGAAGTCAGCACTAACACCGCATTTCGTCAGTCCATTTAATATTGTTGTTCGCGTTTCATTACAAGGGTATTCTTTGTCCTCGACATAGTTCCAACGATACGGATACTGGTCTTTCCCTTTTTCTTTTTTGAATTTGAAATACGAATTGAGCAACGTGTCCTGTTTGATAGAAGCCCTGTCGTTAAGCCAATCGAAAAGAGCCACATAGTCATCTTCATTTTTCAGTAATTCAGCAGTAACATCGACATCCGTTTGAAGTTTTCCTGCAGATACATTTCCAAACAAATCTAATTGCCCATCGCTGATAGTTCGTTCTCTCTGATAAATTTTCAGATTTTGCAAGAATTGCCACAACCTAAACTCTTGAAACAAAGGATTTGATTTGGCAACACACTTTACAGGGTGTTCATTCCCGTCTTTGTCAAAATGCGATTCATAAGGACAATCACTTATCAAAGACTTTTTACTCTTCAATGGACGCTGATAGAACAATATGTCGTTGATAAATAGGTTGGTGAAGTTGGGATTTGCAATATTATTTCGGTGTGCTTCATTGTTCGGATATAGTTCATCCACACAAGCCTTATATAGTTTCTCATCTCGTAACTCCGGAATCAATGCTTTCTGCACTTCAAGAATCTGCATCAACTCGTCTTTGTAATATTTGCGTTCAACAGTCCGAACAAGTTTTCCAATAATTTTTTGATTCGGATTTTGAAGAAGCGCATCGTAAATATAGCAGCCAACAGTTTTATGACTATTCTCTATGTCAGCCTCCGTTTTCTTTTTCATCAAAGTCCAATCGTCCTCCTTTGGAGCCCGAAAAGAGCGTTTGATATTACCTTCCTTGTCTCTTTTGGGCGTTCCATCTTTCTCCAAATCAGTAGTAACAATAAACTCTTTTACCTTTCCAACCCAATCCAACGGTTCCTTACTAGTACGACGGTAAATCATTCCGTTCTCTAGATGAACGTTATACCAAACCTCATCTCCCTTCTTCTCTCCTGTGGATTCAACTGATACAACTTTTTGTGCAAGGAATTCCACAAGTTTATCTTCCTGCTCTTCTTCTTCGCCTCTGAGTTGGTAATAACCACGTTTTTGATTAAACTGCAACAATATCCAAGCAAGTTCCTCTTTAGTTATTTTTTGAGACAAAGCCTTTTTGCGCAAATAATAAATGGTCCAATCGTATGGTACCTTTTTGCCACATGTAATAAGTTGAGGCTGATTAGCAGCAAAATCCGTCAGCATCTCATTGAAAGAATCCTTGAATAGGAACTCCATCTTACCATCAGACCCTTTGTACCACGGTAATTTAGGTTCGCAGTGATTAATAAACTTTCCGTACACATCAATTTGAGATGCAAAATGGTCTGGAAGGAACCCCATTATTTTCAGAACTCGAAGCAATCTCTCACGTCGCAAAAGGTTTCGCTCGTGTAAACGACGTATACTTCTATAACTTGTACGTTCTGCTGTTTGCGATACAGAGTTCCCTTTATCAAAATCACCAAGGATATCTGCCGACATTGGAATAATTCTGCTTCCAGTAGCACTAATATCCACTGGTTTTAAATAAGTTGTTCCGTCATTTCGGGTTTCTGTTGTAGCATTCACCACAGCCCAGCCAATACTGTTTGTTCCCAAATCTAACCCAAGAATTTTCTTCATAATATGCTTATCTTTAATGATTTTACACCACAAAAATAAAAAAAATTCAAATAATTTGCAACTAATTGAAAATAATTGTATTTTTGCAGTACAAATTTTGAAGCAATTCACAATAAGGATTATTCCGTTGTGAAAACATCTAGGTTGCCCTCGTCCTTAACGGGGGTATTTTTTTACAACACATTAAGACTATTCGATTAATTCTACCCCACTGCGATTCACGGTGCGCGAGGGCCCGGCCCGAATGCGGGGCAGCGAGGGCCCAAAAGGCGGACTAAGCAGCTGATACTCACGGCGGGGCGCTTGCGTTTGCTTCCGAAGGAAGCGTTACCCCGCCTTGAGTATCACTGTCTTAGGACGACTGCAGCGAGGGCCGATGATTCGGGCCTTGATTTTTTCGGTTCCTTTTTTATCAAGAAAAAAGGAACATAATCCCCTAGCCCTGCTAAGGGCGTAATCCCTCTACACTAAAACACCGTAATATCTCATTGCAAGATAAGCAATTCCGCCAAGCCAGACGATGGTCCAAAACGGCACTGCTATTCTGAACCTGGAATGTTTGGTTTTATAACAAATTTATAAACAACAGATAAGCGACAGCGATTATGTCACCTATATCCTTAACGTGATCAACAATCGCCATCGCCTAAAACTATCTGATCTAAATACTAAAACTTTAAGCTTCACATTCCGCCCCGACTATCTCCTCTGCCCTCTTCAGAGCAAAGTTGATATGCGAGCAAACGTTCTCCTCTCCAATTTTCTTAATGAATCCAGCCTTCTCAAGCGTAGCTCTCACATGTATGTTAACGCCTGACAAAACCACTATCATACCGCGCTGCTTGCAAGTGTCGCAAAGCAACTCAAGGTTGTGGATACCGGTACTGTCTATAAACGACACCTTCCTCATTCTGATGATTCGCACCTTGTACTCCTTACCTATCACCGACTTGTCGATTTCATCGAATTTATTGGCAATTCCAAAGAAATATGGTCCGTCTATCTCATACACCTCAACGCCTTCAGGAATAATAAGTTTCTCATCGCTGCTCATAGCCACATCGGTATTGTCACTCGGGTCAATCTCATTAGTGAACGAACGGATAACAGTGGCTTCGTTGGTACGCTTCAGGAACAGTGCGATAGATGCGATAAGTCCCAATTCTATGGCTATTGTCAAGTCGAAGATAACTGTCAGAAGGAAGGTCATGATAAGCACCGCAAAGTCAGACTTCGGGTTCTTGGCAAGCATTCTGAATGTACGCCAACCGCTCATGTTGTATGCCACCATTATAAGCACTGCAGCCAGACACGGCATAGGAATCAAACCCACCAGACTGCCAAGCAGAAGCAGTACCAGCAGCAACACCACGGCATGAATCAAACCTGCCACAGGTGTCTTGCCGCCGTTGTTGATGTTTGTCATGGTACGGGCGATGGCTCCTGTAGCCGGGATGCCGCCAAACAACGGGCTGGCAATGTTTGCTATACCTTGCGCGATAAGCTCGGTGTTTGAATTGTGTTTGTCACCTATAACACCGTCAGCCACCATAGCCGAAAGCAATGACTCAATGGCACCCAACATGGCAATGGTGAAAGCCGAAGGAGCCAACTCTGTCATCAGCTGTATCAGCGACTTGCCGTCACTAACTCCCAGGCTCGGCAGATGCGGAGCCGGAATAGAAGTAGGCAGTTCATAAAGGTCACCAATCTTGGTAATGCCTGTAACTCCGCAGAAACGCTCGAGTATCCACACCACAAAGGTCATCAGAACTATGGCCACCAGCGAGCCCGGAATCTTTTTCGAGATCTTCGGGCTGTAGATGATAACCAGCAAGCTGGCCAGACCCACTCCGAAAGCCCACCAGTTGACATGTGTGGCATTCTGGAAGTAGCACACCCACTTGTCGATGAAGTTGGCCGGCACATTCTGTATGCCAAGGCCGAACATATCGTTCATCTGGGTTGAGAAAATAGTAAGTGCAATACCGCCGGTAAAGCCGACAACCACTGGGTATGGCACAAATTTTATAACATTTCCGAGTTTGAATACTCCTATCAATATCAAAATAATACCGGCCATTATGGTGGCTATCATCAAACCGCCCAGACCATGTTGCTGTATAATGCCGTAAATGATTACGATGAAAGCGCCTGTAGGGCCTCCTATCTGCACCTTACTGCCTCCGAAAAACGAGATGATGAAACCTGCAATTATAGCTGTCACAAGTCCTTCCGTTGGACCCACACCCGAAGCTATACCAAAAGCGATTGCCAAAGGTAACGCCACAATACCCACGATAAGACCAGCCATGGCGTCGGCCGAGAACTGTTTTTTATCGTAATTTTTAAGACAAGAAAAGAGTTTTGGACTAAAAATCATTTTCAATATTTTTACATTCTAATCTTTTGCAAAAATATCAAAATATTCTTTTCCTTCGGGAGTTTTCAATAAATTTTCATCTGATATGACATTATAGACGTAAACCAGCTCTTTTTCGGTCTTAGTCTCTCTGACATATTGTTTCTTCAATTTTGGCTTAACGCCTGATAAACCTAAGGTTTCCTGCATTTTGCGTTTCAGCGTCTTTTCGGGAGTGTCGCCAAAGGCCACATGCCACCAATACCTGCCCGTCACCTCACCTTTATTATTAATGACATGCAAATGCAGGACGGGATGCAGAATCTTGTGACCCTTATGCAGCTCCATGTACAGCGCACGGCCCACAATTATACCCCTGTCGTTGACCACCGGCAGAAATTCCATAATGTTTTCCTCCGGGACAAATACATCGGTGTTGTTATCAACCGGAACGACTTGTTCTTCCTGAGGCTTTGCCGACATTTCGGGCTTATCTGAAATTACTCGGCTGGAGATTTTTTCACCTTTGGTGGAGGCTCCCGCCTCGCCGGGGGCACTCTGCTTCGCTCCTGTTGAAATGACCTCTTGAGTAAGTGGCACAGCCTCATACCAAATTCCCTGAACCTCAATGGTTTCAGTTCCCTTCGGTATCTTAATCTCAAACCTGTCTCCCAATTTTTTGCCCACCAGAGCCTTGGCTACAGGCGAGATGAACGACAGCAGTCCTTTCTGGAAGTCGGCCTCGTCAACGCCCACAATTCTCACGGTTCTGCCGTTATATTTCACGTATGCTCCGAAACTGACGGTTTCTTTGTTGGCTTTGGTCAAATCCACCTCGACGGCGGTATTAATACGATTTATGAGCAGCTTCATCTTTGCATCGATAAAGTTGCTCATAATGTAATTGCCTCCCGCTTCAACACGTTCATTTTCAAGGCCTTTTAACTCTTTGTTGAGAGCTTCCAGACCTTCTTTTGTCACGTAGTTGGGCATGCCTTTCGGCAGATATGCCCTAGGTGGCACCATCGGGATCTCTTCCTGATCGCCTTCTTTAATAAAGCCTCTGCTCATCAGTTAAGCATCAGGTCGACTGTTCCGATTCTTGTTTCAACGCTCTCGTAGGTGGCGGCGTACTGCATGATGGCGTTAATTGCACTGCGGCTTGGCTGCATTTCAGCACACATTTCACAGACCGCTTCTTTCACTCTACTTTCAAATAATGGTGTAGAATCAATACTCATAGGCACTCGATTTCGTTACTATTTTGAAATCAAAACGCCAAGTATGACCCAATTATTATATTTGTGCTAAAATTTTTTAAACAGTTAATGTAACATTCTGCTTTTTCGCCATCTTGCGAAGATTGATCAAAGCATAGCGCATACGTCCCAGAGCCGTATTGATGCTGACATTGGTGGCGTCGGCTATCTCCTTGAACGACATATCCTCATACATTCTCATAACCAGCACCTCGCGCTGCTCTTCCGGCAAAAATTCCACCATTTTACGGATGTCGTCATGGATTTGCTCCGTCACCATCTGCTCCTCAACTGAAGGATCCTGGAAACGGGCGTTATCGAGCATGTCGTAGTCTTCCTTTGTCGGGTCGACCATAGGCAAACGCTTGGCCTTGCGGAAATAGTCTATAATAAGGTTATGCGCGATACGCATCGCGAACTGTATGAATTTGCCTTCCTCTTTGTAAACTCCGGCCTTAATGGTGCGGATAATCTTAAGAAATGTATCCTGGAAGATATCATCAGCCAATTGCTTATCTTTGACAAGCATCAGGATGTACGAAAAAATCTTATTCTGGTAACGGTCAACCAAAATTTGGAAACTGGCCACGTCACCGTTCTGGTAACTCAGAACCAATTCCTTGTCATTTAACATATCAGACATAAGTCCCCCCTTTTTTAAAGGTTATACATTCAAAAAGGGTAAAGTTTATTCGATAATGTCTCTCCTATTTTTTATTGGTTGAACAATATTTTGACCTAAATTTTTGCAAATATACAACATTTTTCAATACGATGCTTAAATTTTTTGTAATTTCGTGCAATTTTTTTGAGACAACTTAGTTTGAGATGAACAAAATTGAGAGCATAGAAATTCACGGTGCAAGAGTTAACAACTTGAAAAACATTAACTTACGCATTCCTAAAAACAAACTCATCGTAATTACGGGTTTGTCGGGCTCCGGCAAGTCGTCATTGGCCTTCGATACCATTTATGCCGAAGGACAACGCCGTTACGTGGAAAGTTTGAGTTCTTACGCCCGTCAGTTTATGGGTCGTCTCAGCAAGCCGGATGTCGACATGATAACCGGCCTCTCGCCCGCCATAGCCATACAACAGCGCACCATGACGAGCAACCCGCGTTCAACAGTCGGCACCACCACCGAGATTTATGAATATCTCAAGCTTTTGTACGCACGCATAGGCCGCACCTACTCGCCAGTCTCAGGCAAAGAGGTGAAAAGGAATCAGGTTGACGACGTGGTCGACTTCATCCTCACCCAAAACGGCAGCGCCGCCTACATTCTCGCTCCCATTATACTTCCAGAAGGACGTACTATTCAGGAACATCTCAATATCTTATTGCAGCAAGGTTTCAACCGATTGATTGTCAAAGGTGAAGCCAAACGCATTGAGGATTACCTGACCGAAAAAGCTAAAGACAAGCCCAAGGACATACGAGTTATGGTCGACCGCCTGAAGGTGAACGATAGCACCGCCGAGCAGATTGGACAGCTTGCCGACTCCATACAGACAGCTTTTTACGAGGGCAAGGGTGATTGCATCATAATGATTGACAATCAAGGAGATAAGAAAGAATATTCGTTCTCATCACGCTATGAGGCTGACGGCATCACCTTCGAGCCGCCAACCGAGCACCTGTTTTCGTTCAACAACCCTTACGGAGCCTGTCCTACCTGCGAGGGTTTCGGCAACATTATAGGCATAGACGAGGATTTGGTAGTGCCCGACAAGTCGCTTTCTGTGTTCGACAATGCGGTGGCCTGCTGGAGAGGCGAGAAAATGTGCGAATACAAGGACCATCTCGTGAGAGTGGCTCACCACTTCGACTTCCCTATCCACAAGCCATATTATCAGCTCACTGAGGAACAAAAGGAAACTCTTTGGAAAGGCAACAAGTATTTCCAAGGCATAAACGACTTCTTCAAAGACGTTGAAAGTCAGACATATAAGATTCAATACAGAGTGATGCTGGCCCGTTATCGCGGCAAGACCACCTGTCCTGACTGTCACGGCAAACGTCTGCGCAAAGAGGCCAGCTATGTGAAGATTAACGGCAAGAGCATTACCGACCTGACAGTGATGCCGATAAGCGAGCTTAAAAAGTTTTTCCAAACCATAAAACTCTCACAATCAGACGCTTCCATCGCCGAAAGGCTGTTGGTTGAAATCCGCAACCGCATAGATTTCCTGCTGGAAGTGGGCTTGGGATACCTCACTCTGAATCGTGCGTCAAACACTTTGTCGGGAGGCGAAGCTCAGCGCATCAATCTGGCCACTTCGTTAGGCAGCAGCCTGGTCGGCTCCACCTACATTCTTGACGAGCCCAGCATCGGTTTGCATTCACGTGACACCCAGCAGCTTATAAAGGTGCTGAAACATTTGCGGGACATAGGGAATACCGTCATAGTGGTAGAGCATGATGAGGATATCATACGCGCCGCCGATCAGATAATCGACATTGGACCTTACGCCGGCAGATTCGGCGGCGAACTGGTGTTTCAAGGCGACATCAAGGCCATGCTCAAAAGCTCCAAATCACTCACGGCCCAATACATCACCGGAAAACAGCAGATTCCGGTGCCCAAACGCCGTCGCAAATGGAACAACTCCATTGAGTTTGTAGGCTGTCTGGAGCATAACCTCAAGAATATCAACGTCAGAATACCGTTAAACGTACTCACAGTGGTGACCGGCGTCAGCGGTTCAGGCAAGTCGTCTCTGGTCAACAACATCATATACACTTCGCTTAAGAAGCATTTCGGCGGCACTGCCGACAAAACAGGCTCATTCGGCAGCATGCGCGGCAGCTTGCAGGCCATACAGTCGGTAGAGCTGATAGACCAAAACCCGATTGGCAAGTCAACACGTTCAAATCCTGTAACTTACGTCAAGGCTTTCGACGACATCCGAGCTCTATTCGCCGATCAGAAACTCTCAAAAATGCGTGGCATAAAGGCAGGTTACTTCTCGTTTAACGTTCCTGGCGGCCGTTGCGACAACTGCGAAGGCGAAGGAGTGCTCAAGGTCGAGATGCAATTTATGGCCGACGTGTCTCTACAATGCGACGTCTGTCACGGCAAACGTTACAAAGACGAGGCTCTGGAGATAAAATTCCTCGACAAGAACATTTTCGACATACTCGAGATGAGCATTGACGAGGCTATAATTTTCTTCAGCCAACCCAACGAATATAAAAACACAACCGACCGCATCATAATGAAACTCAAGCCGTTACAAGATGTCGGTTTGGGATATCTGAAGATGGGACAGCCCTCATCCACCCTTTCGGGCGGCGAGGCACAGAGAATCAAACTGGCATCTTTCTTAGTGAACGGTTCGAACGAGAAACCCACCCTGTTCATCTTCGACGAGCCCACCACAGGCTTGCATTTCCATGATGTCAACAAGCTTCTGGCTGCTTTCGAGGCTTTGCTGAACAACGGACATTCGCTCATAGTCATTGAGCACGACCCCGATGTCATCAAGACAGCCGACTGGATCATCGACCTCGGCCCTGAAGGTGGCAACGAAGGTGGAAACCTTGTGTTTGAAGGCACTCCCGAAGATTTGGCAAAATGCAAGGAAAGCTATACGGCTGCCGTAATAGCTAAAAAGTTATCTTAATTTCAGGCCTCAGACTAACTCCAGGCATCAAAGCGACCGTCGTCCGAATGGTAATCCTTAAGCCATTCGTAGGCGTCCCAGCTGCCCTTGCCGTCGGCATACGCCTCTTCCATTATGTCTGCAATGGCAGCCAGCGATATATCCGATTCGGTTTCCAGAATTATTCCGATTTCATACAAGGCATTGCAGTCATGTTCGGAATATGCCTTTTCATACAGTTCGTCAGGGATGTCAACCTCGTAGTTTTTCTCATCCCATTCGTCATAAAAAGCTTTTTTCATATCTTCATATTATGTTGAACAAATACATGAAGTAACATTACCAAAATATTTGTTTTTCAAATCTTTATCACTGATGATAACATGCAGCATTCCCCAATCCATGAAGTTCAAAGTACAGGAGTCGTAGTCGTCGGAATCAATCTGTAAAAGTTCAGTCCATCCGTTGTACGGGGCGTCCCAATCTTCCCATTCGCGGTTGTACGGCTCACCCAAAAGTTTGTTGCCATCGCAGTGGGCATCAGCCTCCGAAAAACTGATTTTCAGTTCTTTCATAGCAACCGGATTGTCGTCGTCATCGACAAAAACCACTTGTTCAAACACTTGGTTTTCAATATCTTCCACATAAAACACCTTGATATCATCCTTACTCCAATACATATCCTCGGGGCTGTATGAGTCGAAATTGCCGAAATAATAGTCAAGTGCAGCGAAGAAATAAAGCATACCCTTGTGAGGCAGCCGGTTGTCCCTGTCTAAGGCCGCAATTTCGTCACAACGTATCTGGCAAACGAAGGTCAAATCGTCGGGACCCTCAAATTTTTCAGGCATATCAGGGTTACCCCACCACTTGCTCTTCATGAACAGATCCTCATCTGTTTTTCCGACATTAATTTTTATGGAATGCATGCAATATTTTTCTGCAAATTTAATTAATAATTTTGTATCTTTGCACTCATAAAACGAGTGTAATTCTATTTTTTGTTAAAATGCCAGTATTCAAAGCCATTTTGAAGAATTTCAATATGTTGCTGACAGGCGTTTTTATGGTGTTATTTTTGATAATGATACCTAAAAGCGGCGTGTCACAGGATACTATTAGGCACAACAAATTCGAGGGCAACCTCAGCATGACCATTCAGCAGCTGGGCATGACATACTGGGCAGCCGGAGGTGAGAGCAACGCCAGCGGCAAGGTAACCGCCTTTTTCAAGCACTCTTACACCCGCAACCTGTTCAACTACGAGACCACCGGACTCTTTGCTTACGGGATACAGAATTTCGCAAAGGACAAGCGCACCGAAAAGACCGAAGTCCGACTGGACATGTCCATGACCATGAGTC
>JAEEGF011896439.1_pt1 | contig 14667 bp, 18 predicted proteins | sample 9134171 | NCBI WGS metagenome assembly JAEEGF01 (sample SAMN16246542, study PRJNA631951) | gut metagenome | biome: gut microbiome; feature: rumen; material: AP-attached | host: Bos | place: Iran: Karaj | collected 2018-10
ATGCCACGCTCTTTGAAAAAGCGCTCTGCTTTCTTTGTATCGTTGCACTTTTTCGTGCCAAAAATTTGTATATTCATAAAACCTCCGTGTATTTTTATTATTGTACCATTCCTAGCAGGCCCTTCCAGGGCCAGGTCTGCCCGAGCTCCACAGACCACTCGCTGACGCGAGCAAGGAAGGATTGTAATCGGCTTCGCCGATGGGAATAAAGTGAATTCCACTACTCGGTAGCAACCTTGAAATCACCATCATAGAAATCTAATAATACATCTACACTCTCGAAATAAAAGCAAGATTATCTGCATTACCAGAATCAAGCATCTCAATCAATCTATTAGCTGGCCCAGTAGGGTGCGTTCTTCCAAGCTCCCAAGCTTCTACTGTTTTCTTGGAAACGCCAAGATAGTTTGCAAAAACAGCTTGTGTCATGCCAGCTTTATTACGAACGGCCTTAATTTCAACATTAGAGTATCTTCGTACTGGGTCAATAATATAAGTTGTAGTCTTTGCTTTGCCGTTACCTTTTTCAAAATCAATAGCTTCTTGTAAGCCTTCCTTTAAATCCTCAAATAAAGAACTCATAAACGGTCACCCCTTATATTTAGTATCCTTTTATCCTAAGCCCTACATTGTAGGGTGTCAATATCAGCTTACAAAAACATCAAGAACCTCCTCGGTCCCTCCTCAGTCTCCGTCCAACTCTATATTATATTCTACTCGACTCATTGTATTTTTATCGGACAGCTCAATGCCAGAAAGTTCAGATATCGTATATGCGATATAATATTTGGTTGTGTAAAGTGAATTTTTTTATTACAGTTTTAATCTATTCAACTAATGATTTTGGTACCATTCCTTCTAGTAGGCCCTCCCAGAGCAATCTTCTGCTAGGTTACTCCCTTTTATCCTCATTCTTTTGCAAGAATCTTAAGTCCTGCAATTCCAACTAAAATAAGAATAACACATATGACCTGTGGAACCGACAGTTTTTCATGAAACAGAAATACCCCAAGCAGCGTGGTTCCAAGGATTCCCATTCCAGTCCACATGGCATAGGCAGTGCCCAAAGGCAACTGTCTAAGTGCAATCGCTAAAAATACCGCACTGGCTATGTAGCCCACTCCTGTGATAATAGATGGAATTAATACCGTAAATCCGTTAGACATTTTCATTGCCACAGCCCAGGTAATTTCCAACACACCGGCAATCAATAGATAAATCCATTTCATATAAAAACCTCCATATATTAAAATACGCCATTCCTCCACCTGCTAAGACCTAACGGTAAAGGAATGACGTGAACCCCACTACTCGGTAGCAATGGGCGTCTGTTTGTTCAATTGGTGTGATGATAACTTATTAGCATATTACTAGTTACGCAGATGGCAAACTATAATCGCCATTTCCATCTTTATTTGATATACCCACTCAGTTGATTTTTTACTCAAAGTAATAAGATAAGCAATATTTCACATATTATCTAAGCAGAACATCCATTTTCAGGATTAGAGTGAGTTTGAGAATTGATACTCATTATAGTTTCGTAGTATTGATGTGGAATACTTATTGAGTCTCTACAAAATTCATCAAAAACTTCTTTATCCTCAACTGAATTAATATCGATTTTACCAGAAATTAATAGCAAAACATATACTTGATTCTTTTCATAGCACCCTACAATATTCTCGTTGCTCCACCAGTCTAAAGCTGAATCTATATCTGTTTCAATATTTTCAACGGCAGTAATCGCTTTTTCCCAATCATTATCCTTTAAATATATCAATGCTTCATTTATATGTAAAAAGGCATCGCTATCCATCCAAGTGATTTTCCTTACAATATCTAACTCATTCATATTGTAGTAAGATAGTTCATCTCTTCTGACCATGTAACAAATGTTAATTAAAGCTGGGTTATATTGTTGTTTAAAGATATCATCATAAATTTTAGAGGCTTCCAATAATAACTTTCCACAATCTTCTATATTATGATTTTTATATTCGTCTATTGCTTTTACATTGTATTGATGAGCACGGTAACATTGTTCACTCATTGGATATTCCTGAATAAATCTTTCCTTTTCCTTTTCATCAAATATTTTAAATAGTTCAATAACACATAAAGCGTACTCTTTGAAAATCTCATTGTCAGAACATAAAAGAATCATTCTTTTTAAATGTGCCTTCTTTTCATAACTGCTTTCTATAGTTCCTAAATATTTATATATTGTATGAATCATTTTCTTTAGAACAAACTCGCAATGATGTTCCTTTTCACATAAAAGAAAGGCCTGATCAATATATTTCATTTCTATTTGTTGTGATATTAGAATTTTATTAATAATTGTCTGATAAATAACATCGGCATAATCTTGACACTCTGCGCAAGTATCAATATTCTCAATATCATAATCATTAATAGCTTTTTCAGAAATAATGATTTTCTTATTTTTATCATCTTCGAGATTACATTCAATCACCCTTGCATGTAGCAACAATTGAGGCGATGCATCTATTGATTGTATTTCATCTACAACTTTTTTTATATTAATATTAGGTTTATAAAAGTCTTTTTCACACATATGAAGCTGTAAATAATAATAACCATCTTGTATATCTTTATTATCACTATGTTCTTCTTTTATATTATCCAATAACTGCAATTTATCGTCATCTATTGGTTCTTGTAACTCAATTAATATATTAATCGCTGAAATTACGGCACTACAAGCATTTAAAGATTGTATATTTTCTTTGCCATCATATATTATCTCATTCAGAATAATTCTTTTTTCATCTTCATCAACAAAGTTTGACTTTACCAATTTTGTAAATAGTAACGGGTCCACCTCGCCAATAACTTTACATAGATTCAAAAGACTATCTATTATAGATAATTCTTCCGTAACACCAATTACTCTTCCATGCTTGAATGCACATTTCAATATCAGAATTATATAATCAGAAATAATATCATTAGAAAAAAGTACTCTCTTCTCGCTGACTATATCTATAACTCTTTTTATAAATGCAATAATTACTTCTCGTTCTTCTATCGAATTTCTATTTGAAATAATAGGCTTTACAATGCCGTTAATAATATGTGTTACATCTTCATCAGAAACATAGCTCATATTTATGTTGGACAATATCTCCGTAACTTTCTGCATATCTTTTCTAGCTGAGGCATCATCTAAAGCAATCATTTTTTTCTCTAATTCCGTAAATTGCCCCTCAATATAATCTAATCGCCTTTTCCATACTTCTATTGGAAATACATCAATATTCTCTGGTAGGAAACTATCTACTACTTCAATATAATATTTAATAGGATTACTAAATATATATGGAGCATCTATGGAAAACTTGCTAATAAGTGCACTAAATACATCTTCTGCTGGAAGAAATAATTGGCTTTCTTCTTTTTCGTCCTTTATTTCATCTAGCCCATCTTTATCTACATATGCAGAAACAAAAATAACATCCTCTGATTCTTTAAGCCACGCTGGAAGAATATCATAATCTTTTTTTGAATAGCAAAACCAAATCAGGTTATAAGGTAAATCCGTACATCTCAATCTTTCTTTTAGCTTTGTCATGAGGACATCGTCCTCCCAACCACTGTACCCAATAACAATCGGCACCTGATTCTTTAAAAATTCTTCAATTGTTCTTGCCGTACTCTTAATTCCTTGCTCTTTAGCAACCTCCTCAATTTCATTATCAAGATTTTTGCAATCATAAAATTGATATGTTCCATGAATATGCATAATTTGAATATTGGTAGAGGTAGGACTGATTGCCATGTTGTCCATCATATTGTTAGTTGAAAAAACCTCATAATTTCCCATTAAATTCAAACTTTTTAAAAGATGATTGTCAAAATTTGGGGTTATTACAGTAGTAGCTATTCTTTTACTATTTAGCACTTGAGCTAAAAGTAAATTACTCGTAGATATCTTAGAATTACTAATAATTTCTTTTAAATATTGTTGCCTATGAATCTTATTCTTATATGCTGTACCAAACCAATAAGAATAATACTTAGCTGTGTTTTCATCTAGCTTTTTAGCATTGTCTACAATATTCTCCAACTCAGCCTGTCCCTCATACATCTGATTCAATTTGTTTTTACAATGATCTATAATGCCAGTTGCCGAAGGTATTTCAGGTGTAGAAATACCTGCACCTACAATAAAAAAATATGGATATGTATTACTATCTTGTTCTCTAGAAATAGTAATAGTTTCCCAAATCATGTTTGTTGCCTCTTTCAGACCTACAATTCTACTCAATTTTATATCCTCCCATACTTATTAATACTATTGTTGACAAAAATTACAAACAATATTTCTCTAACCTTGTTTCAAAATGCTCGTATCATTAATGAACTTATACATCCATCCTCCGCCTATAGTAATCCATAGTCCTATACTCAATGACATCCTTCATCTGCTCAGCCAGTATCCTATTTCCCTGCAATGATTTCATTTCTTCACACAATGCAATCGGCGTCTCATCAGAACTTACAAAAAATCCTTTGCCTGATTTAAGCAGGAAGTTCACTGGCATGCTATGAATCTTCTTTATGTGCTCCGCATCAGATATCGCCTTATACTTCTCATATGCACTATCTGGGTCTAAATCACGCCAATTCTTACCAGTGTTGAAGAATTCTTTCCAACTAGCGAGGAGTTGGCTATCGTTGACCTGCATCAGCACATCTCCCTTGTTATAAAAAGCCATAAGAACAGGCATCTTATAAACCTTGGTCATGTTTGTAGTCTCAATTAATGAAATAAAGTCTTTTCCTATTCCATTAAAGAAAAACTTTTCTTCATCATCAAGCTCACCAAGTTCGTACAAATAATCTAAATATCGTTTGAATACATTTGCTTTAGAATTCTTTAATGTGAGCTGATACACTTCATCATCCATCTCTGTGAATAATTCCAAACGAGATGGCTTATGCCCAAGAAGCTCTTTTACTCTATAGAACTCATCATCAATCAAATCCTTGAGTTTCTTTTGCTTACGTTCCATCTCATTAAATAAATCAATGAGACGCATATCAAAATCGATCAAGCAATCGTCTGGTATATCCTTCTTTGATGGGCGACCAGAGTTTTTATCGTAAGTATCAGCATACTTTCCTGTTAAGAAAAATCTTACTTTTCCAGCCTTCTGATAGTTACCTATAAAATCAAGTACATTCAAATAGTCCTTGCCTTTGGATTTTCTAAGACCGCGTCCTAACTGTTGTAAAAATACAATAGGAGACTCTGTTGGTCTCAAGAACATGACCATATCTAAGGATGTAATATCTACACCTTCATTAAACATATCAACGGCAAATATAACCTTAATATCTCCTGCCTTTAACTTTGCTATAGCTACATCTCTTTCCTCGGAATACTCACCATCTGCATCACTATAAACTGCCACTGCAGGAATTCCACGAAGGTAAAACTCTTTAGCCATTTCTTCAGCGTGTGCTCGTGAGCAACAAAATCCTAATGCCCTATTTGATTCGTATTTACGATAATACTTATAAATCAAATCGTGACGATGAACATTTCCTATGTATGTTTCATTTAACTCCTTCTCATCATATCGGCCTCTTACGACATGGAGCTTTGAATAATCCGTGTCATCGTAAATACCATAATAATGGAACGGAACAAGCATCCCTTTATTAATTGCCTCATACAAGGAAATCTCGTAAGGGACATTATAATCACAAAGCTCATAGATACTTCTGCCATCCATTCTCTCTGGTGTTGCTGTAAGCCCCAGTAAAAATTTAGGTTTGAAGTAATCTACTATCCTTTTATATTGATCATTTACCGCATGATGGAATTCATCAACTACTATGTAATCAAAATAATCAGAAGTAAAATACTCAGGATTTAAATATCTATCGTTTCCAAGAGTAGCTACTGACGCAAATATCACAGATTTATCAGTACACTTTTCATCGCCGTTAAAGAAACCATAATCGCCTGAGTTTCTGACATTGTGAAATGAAGTTGCTGCCTGTTTAAGAATTTCTTCCCTATGAGCAACAAACAACACACGTTCATAATCCTTTGAATCAAAAGCAGCCAAATAAGTTTTACCAACACCAGTGGCAGCCTGAACCAAAGCCTTATTTGCACCCTCGGCTCTAGAATTTTCCAATGCACAAAGTGCTTCAATCTGCGCTCCTCTTGGTTCATAAAGCATTCTAACTTTTGTATCATCTGCTGGCTCAGCTTCATCATATCTATCTAGGTCTTTAGCTACTGCAGGTCTGTGCCAATTCTTTGAATATTCTCGAAGTACATCATCAGTCACTTCAATCGAATGATTCTGATACAAATCTTCGAATGTATCACTGAATTTTTTGAAATTTTTTTCATCTGAAAAAGTAGTGAATCTATAATTCCATTCAATTCCAGATGTAAGTGCACTTTTTGAAATATTGGATGAACCAATGAATATTTCACCATGTAAAGCATAATGAAATATATAAGCCTTGGGATGAAATGATCTACGCGAGTCATTGTAGAATCTTAATTCTACTTTATCACCTAACTCACGCTTAATCATGTAAAGAGCTGATGGCTGGGTAATTCCAAGATAATTACCTGTAAGAATTCGTATTTTCGTACCAGCATTAATTGACTTCTCCAATTGCTTTAGAAGCATTTTTACACCGGACTCCATCAAAAAAGATACGATTATATCTATTTGCTTTGCATTGCCAAAACTTGTTAAAAGTTTGGCATATAATTGTACCGCCTTATTGTCGTCGCCTGTCATTGCTAAAGGCTGATACTTAATCTTCTGAGATTCAATTGTATCCCCAATACTGTTTTCGCCTATTTCTTCAAAACTAGGTTCAACCATTTTTCTTCTCCTCGTCCGGGTCTTACATCACTCGTAATCCATGTATCAATAATTTGTATTTCTGGACAAGCCGAAATATATTCCCTAAAAGATTCTTCAGTAAAATCAGAGAAGTATCTTCCATTTCGCTCACCTTCGAAATCACCATATTTAAAAGATGTATAAATAACCCCACCATTTTTTAATGCAACAAACATTTTTCTTAGAACAATTTTTAATTCTTCTTTTGATACATGCAAAATAGAAGAACATGCCCAAATACCGTCATATTTTTCCACGTCATTAAGTTCTTGAAAAAGCATGTTTTTGACTTTAATTCCTGTAAACTCCGAAGCAGTTTTACATAGTTCTGCAGACCCATCTATAGCTTCAACTTTATATCCCAATTCCAAGAATGCCTTTGTATCTCTACCTGATCCGCAGCCAAAGTCCAGAATCCTATCTCCCTTTGCAAGATGACCAAGAAATCTCTCACGTTGAGGAGATACATCTGCATTAACTGTATTCTCACAAAATTCTTTTGCTTTTTCGTCGTAATAAGATAACGTATTTACGATATTCATCAAAACACCTCTACCCATATGGTTACACACTATATTTAGTATATTCTTAAAACTCAGCTCTTTCAATCGGTTATTGTCTATTATGTCTCAAATTCCAACAAAAAATGAAATTAAAAAGAGAGTCCGTAGACTCTCTTCAAATAGAATAGGACCTTTCGTATCCCACTAAGACCTAGCCGCGAAGGAATGATGTGAATTCCACTACTTGGTAGCAACCTTGAAATCACCATCATAGAAATCCAATAATACACCTACACTCCCGAAATAAATGCAAGATTATCTGTATTACCAGAATCAAGCAGTGGATTTGAGCGTGGATTTAATATCAGATGATCTCAGCATTTGCCTGTGATCTGGTCACTGTCACGTTTTTCTTTAATATCGATAGACTGATATTTGATGCCACCCACGCTAGCTTAAAAGTGAGCCAGTTATAATTCCCCACAAAAAGTGCTGCAGAGAAATCCCTGCTGCAAATTTATAAAGCATCTCACAGTTGTTCATAATATGGCTCAATTATTTCGTGAAAACAAATAACGAAAGATGCCTCCAGCAAAATCAGGATTATTCCCTTAATTTTACCGGAAGCATGTTGTTTTGATTAGTATAAAATATCAAATTTAAATAAGTACATCTTGTGTTCACGAAACCAACTAAATTACTGTACATACTTACTCTTATCAGTTATTATTCATCACATTTTCATCATTGATTGCTAATATAATCTCTTTATAGAAATATATTAATTACTAGTTATGAGGTTCTATCTATGGGAATATTAGTAATTATTCTTTTAATTATTGCAGTATCAGTTGTAAGTGCAATATCCAATACACCTGAGGCAATTGGCAAAAAAGGTGAACAAAAAATAGAAAAAGACCTAAATAATATTAATTTTTGGGGATATGATGGATACTGTCTAAGGAATATTTATGTTCCAAGAGCAGATGGCTCGACATCAGAGATAGATTTGTTATATATAACCTGTAAAGGTTTCTTTGTTATTGAGAGTAAAAACTACAGCGGTTATATCTTTGGCGATGATAGGCGCCAACAATGGACCAGTACACTTTATGCCGGAAAAAATTGGTATGGTGGTAGTAAAGTTGAGAAGTACAAGTTTTATAACCCGGTATGGCAAAATAATACTCATATAACAGCCTTAAAAAAATATCTAGGAGATATATCAGCTATATCCATAATAGTGTTTGGTGGTAACTGCGAATTAAAAGATGTTAATGTAAGAAAAGATAATGTTTATGTATGTTATGAGAAAAAACTAAAGAAACTAATTAAAAAAATTTGGGATAACACTCCTACTCGCTATAGCAAGGAAGAAATAAAAACTTTTTACAATACTCTTCTACCGCTTACTGACGCATCTAAGGAAAAGAAAAAAATCCATATTCAAAAAATACAGGAAAAACAGCAGGGAGATATTTGCCCTATATGTGGAGGAACTTTAGTATTAAGACAAGCAAAAAAAGGAATATATGCCGGAAATAGCTTTTATGGATGCTCTAATTACCCAAAATGTAAATTCATAAAAAATAAATAAGGCTCTGAAAAACAAAGGACAAGAGGAAAGCAGCAATTTTGCTATCCTCTTGTCCTAATCAATTAATAAAAATCGTATGGATTGCTGTAACAAAACCATTCAAGAGGAGAACTAAGACCATATTTATCATCAAAAATTGCTTGGCGTTTAGCATTAGATTTTGCCTTATGAGCCAAAGCTTTTTTTGATGAGGTTTTAAAATTATTTCTACTACTGTAAATATATATTAGAAAAATATAGGCAGCCTTCATTTCTTGCTATTGCCTTTAGATATAACTAATAGATATAATTAGCTTATGAGAGTACTAAATACGAAATTATGTATTTCGCATTTAATCAATAGAGGTTTCAATTTTGATGGGAATTATATTATTTTTGGGAGCAATAATTTTATGTGTTGCTCTAATGCTTGCTATTCTTGGAGAATTAAAAGATACCATTTTGGCAATTATTATAATAATACCAAGTTTAATATTTATTTTTTATACTGGCATATGTGGAATATTGTTTATTCTTTTAGCAATACTCATATGGAAGAAATATCACGATAGAATGCAAAAATAGCATATGCGTAAAAAAATAGACGAACGCCCTTTATAGATGATAACCTTCCGTGAAGGCATCCTATCATATTATTGAAAGTACTAGTTTTTTTATTCTATTCTATCAAATTAATTACTAATCTTTTCAATAATCATAGCTTTTATTTCTTTTTTGGTAACATGGTGTCTACCTCTTCCAGTGTAATTGGGCTCAATTAAATTATGGTAATAATTTACTTTATCAGCTAATGCTTTTCCCTTTAAATTTAGAGGTATGTCTTCAAAAAATGTGCCTGTCCCCATTACAAAATTATTTCCAAATTCAATCATTCTGTAATGGGGACAGGCACATTTGCTTATTGACGAAGGTACTCTCTCGACGCCATCAAGTAAATTAATAGCTGCCCAGAAAATATTTTTAGCAACTCTCCAATCAGCATCAACACCCTTACCTTCATAGTACATATCACCAATGCACTCGACTCCAAAATAATCTCCATTTAATGCAGCTAAATAGTAACAGGACATGGCAGCTTTAACGGATTCCTGTTTCAGACTCTCAGCCAAAAGATTTTCTGCTTTCCATATCAATCCTGCTGGGACCTCTTCTCTTACAAGTTCATCTATGTACTTAGCTCTTATGTCATTAAAAACATTACCTGCATCTTCTCCCATGGATGAAATATAAGAAACACATTGAATCATAGCATCTATATCACCAGCATTTGCATCCGCAAACAATTTATTTAAATCCATATTTGCATCGTAAAACATAAGCGTTACCTCCTTACTTACCAGGCATTAGTCTTCTTCTGATTCTATAATAAAAAATGAGCTGTACCTTAAAAAGCACAGCTCACAAACATTAATTTATTCTATGACATTTTGGGCTTCCTTGCCGTAGATTTTTCCCATCGGCGAAGCCGATTTCCATCCTTCCTTAAATTAGCTATTTTTCTTTATGGATAATGAATACCCCATGGAACTCAAGTATCTAATAATAGTTTCAATTGTTCCGCCTGTCCCATTCTCCATTCTACTCACAGCCTGCTGAGATAACCCGCTCAATTTGCTAATATCCTTCTGAGTAAGACTATTCATTTTTCTTGTATTAATCAACTCTTGCTTGAATGCCATTTCTGCTTTAAATAATTCATGTTGCCTCATCAGCTCTGGATCATTTTCTATAAGTTGATCTATAATTTCCTTTTCTTTCTTTGCATCACTCTTTACTAACATTCCAACCTCCTACATAAGACCTTCACGCTTTGCACGCTTAATTGCCTTATCAATTTCTTGTTTCTCTGCTTTACCCTTCTGTTTCTTACATATATGTAGAAAAGCAACTCCTTCACTATCTATAATTACATACATAATTCTTGTTTGAGATGCCTTAATCTCCCAAAGCTTCCCTCGCAACTGTCGAGTATTTAATTTTCCAAAGGCATCTAAACCAGATTCTCTTATTTCATCGCGGATATCATATATTTCTAACTGCTCCGCTTTAGAAAGTCCATCAATATAATCTACGATTACATTTTTACCTCCGGAAGTTTGATAATCATAAATTTCCATTACATTGCTCCTATCTGTATAATACATCAATTTTGATGTTTTTTCAACGAGCTATGAATTCCAATATTTATTACAGCTTCGTTGGTTCATCAATCTTTATTGTACATATGACAGTGGAGATAAATTGGACTACTCAAAGCATTGAATTTATAGCTTTTTAGCTGAATTCGATGTTCATCGAATTATCCCAGTGTAATGGGGTCAGGTGACAATGTACAAAAAAAGTCCGGTCCCACCTCTGTGAGACCGAACTCCTTTGTTATCAAATAATCAACCTATTTGGCTACTGTCTTCCTCTTTAAAATACGCTCTTCTAATTCTTTAGGAACTGATTTTCCTGTTCCTAGATATACGATAGCCTTGCGAATATCTCTACTAGCTGCATCATTCTCATTTTTTTCATCAAAACTCATTAAATCTATTCCTAGACGCTCAGCTTCTTCATACATCTTTTCACGACTTTCTATCTCTTCTGCTGTAGGTTGAACAAAATCACGTTTTCTCATATCATTCACCTCCATATACAAACTTCAAACCGACTTTTCTACAAGTGCGCAAAAATTCTTTTACACTGCTTCCTTCAAAGTTTTCAAATAATTTTTCATAATAAACCAGAGATGCAGCTTTATCATAATCATCTGTCTTAATTAGAAAAAAAATCCTTCCATTATTACCAATCACAGACATCATATATATTGCATCTGCAGTCATAAACGATCGTAAATCACATATAAAGAACGTTGATTTTATGCGGTTTTATAACTCTTTTCTAAAGAACCTGTTCATCGTGCTATGCACAACTTCCTTTGGGCGTTCAATCTCCACGTAACCCTTCTTCTCATAAATATGAATAGCAGCCTGCAAGTTGTCATGTGTTTCCAGATAGGAAACCTTGTATCCTGCCTCGCGCATCTTCTCTTCAACAAAATCAATCAGTTCATATCCAAGACCTGAGCCCTTCGCTACATCTGAAAGGTACAACTTTTGAAGTTCCGCAGTATCTTTCATAGGTTCAAACCTGGCAAATCCTATACCACCAATCACCTGACCGCCATCATCCTCAATGACATAGTATCTACGTTCATCATTGTTGTAAAAGTCGCTCAGATGGTCCAACCCCTCATCAAAATATACCGTTCCAGGGATATCTAGCCCACGTGCCTTTAGATTATCTCGCACAAGCGCAGCTACTGCTGCATTGTCCGCTTCTGTAATTTCTCTGCAGTCAATCATCTTCTTCCCAGCCTTTACTCTTCCTTAAAAATCTCATTATCCTTATCAAAAAATACCCAGTCACCTTCATTGATATCCTTGGCCAGCAGCTCTGCGTCTGCCACCTCCATATAAATCTCCTGCCCTGTCTCGTCACGTAATCGGAGCAAAACCTGAAACTGGTATCCCTCTGGTCTCTCCTCGCAGCCATAGTCTGCTTCCTGGATTCTTTTTACTATATACTTCAAGCTAGTAACCTTCTTTCTAACATTAATCTTCTGTAATATTATGTATTCGCTTTTTATCTATAAATGCAGCTCCTTCTGACGCACACCCCGTTAAGAAAATGGCTGCAAAGATTACTCCTTGCAGCCTTATATATTTTAGCGGGTAAGCTTAGCTTGAACCCGCAGTGTCGAGTTTAGGCCTCCACAATGTGGAGGAAGTTTGAGGAATTGATCATCGGCAATGTCCTCCTTTCCTATTCTCGATTCAATTATATCTTTTTGTTACTACTGTAAGCAATTCTTATTGCTATTAAAATAATCAATAATTTGCTCACATAACCCAGATAATCAACCCCGCCAATTGCTAACTGCGATAATACATTTATTAAAGAATGAGTCATCACACATAGCCATAGATTCTTTGTTTTTACATAAAGTGCTGAAAGAATAAAGCTGTTTGTTAATAACCCAATAAGAAAAGGCACTACACTTACATCAGCAATTGTTCCTTCTATATAAAAGTATAAGAAATGCCAAATACTCCATGACACAAAAGTTATTAGCGTTGAATAAATGTAATTAAGCTTCTCTTGTAATGCTGGCTGATAGAAATATCTCCACCCAATCTCTTCAAATCCACCAAATGCTATATGTTTTACAAACATCATTAATGGAATATACCAAGAATTAATTATAAATTCACCGCCTAATATCACTGGCAGAAAATCTATAAAGAGGAACAATAGAACTAACAGATAATCCTTATAGCTTTGCTTGAATTTGAAAAAATCAGCTACGATTGTTTTAAAAGTTATTTTTCTATATTTTAAAGAAACTATTATTCCCCATAAAGCTGATGATATGCCGCCTATAACAATAGCTATCATGCCTAATGGAGAAATATAGTCTATGGTAAACCCGATATTCCTAAGCAGGTACACAGCTAGACATACAAATGCAATCTGGCCTAAAGCTCCTGCGATATATATGGATATAGCTTTAGTTCTTTTCATAAGTCACCCCTTCGCTCCATCTGAAAGGTACAACTTTTGAAGTTCCGCAGTATCTTTCATAGGTTCAAACCTGGCAAATCCTATGCATCTTCTTCCCAGCCTTTACAAATATCTACCCATCCTTCAGCTCCAGATGCTTTCTCAAGCTCTGCTGGAGTAATCTTTACGGATGTATACTCGTTGCCTCCTGCAGGATGAACATATTCGAATCGCTTCATAGAAACATCCAGCCAGATTGGAATATCCTCAGGCACAGCAAAAGGACAAACACCACCAGGCTGAAAGCCTGTAATCTCCTGCACCTGATCACGTGGAATCATATGAGGCTTGGTGTGAAAATAAGTTTTAAACTTAGAACTGTTTACCTTCCCAGCGCCAGCCATAACAACCACAACAGGCTTTTCATCCACTACAAATGACAATGTCTTCGCAATCTCTGGCTCGCTACAACCAATCTGCTGAGCAGCATGCTCCACCGTATCAATAGTCTCTGTATGCTCTGTGAGCCTGTCCCCCAGAGACTTTTCATCTAGGAATGCTTTTACCTTCTCATTAATCATCGCTATACCTCCATGTTAAATTCAATTATAGCGAAGCAATGCTATTAGCAGGAAATAAAAGATTTCTATTGCTAGTTATAAATCTCATCTATAATCTGCCAAAACCATTTTCTCTACTAAGAACGCTAAAACCTCACTCCACACTTTGGGCAATAATCAAAATCTTCCGCTGTCTCATAGCCACAATTACTACAACGCTTAAAGAAACCTCTACCCTGACTTACCTTGGTTAAATCCTGTGGTTTTATCTGCAACTCTTCTCCAGAAGCTATGCGCTTTCCTATCTCCGGATCAAGTTCATAGACTGTGCCACAGCAGCTCATCTGAACATAATATCTTCTATTCCATTTGAACGTAGGAATAAAGAAAAGCGATAAGACTGTATATATCATGAAAACCTGATATCTTCCATACTTTCCACAGTTATCGCATATTACAGTTTGGCTAAAATCAAAGTCTTTGCGACCATCAGTAATTCCCATTATAAAAAACATAAGCTACCTCTGAATAATCTTCTCCATCTTTAC
>JAEEGF012303947.1_pt1 | contig 14667 bp, 9 predicted proteins | sample 9134171 | NCBI WGS metagenome assembly JAEEGF01 (sample SAMN16246542, study PRJNA631951) | gut metagenome | biome: gut microbiome; feature: rumen; material: AP-attached | host: Bos | place: Iran: Karaj | collected 2018-10
CATGCAGGGTGGGCAGGAAACACCTGCCTGGACAGCATCATTTGTGAGACTTCCAAAATACAAGATCGAAAACGGCAAAGCTGTAGAGATCGAGTACACAGTCCAGGAGACAGGCGAATGGCCAGGCTACACAGTAAGCTACGGTGACAACGAAGAGACATTCGCAGTGGACGGCGGAGTCATAACCAATGAGCAGATCACCACAGAGATCGGCGGAACGAAGACATGGAACGATGATGAGTTCTTCGTAGACGGAGTACCCGTAAACGGATACCAGAGACCTGAGAGCATCACCATCGACCTTCTTGCAGACGGAACGGTGATCGACAGTGTGACAGTCACAGAAGATGACGAATGGGAGTATGAGTTCACAGATCTTCCGAAGTACAAGATCGTAGACGGCAAGGCTGTCGAGATCGAGTACACGGTAGCTGAGGAAACAGTTCCCGGATATGCTGCAGTTGTGGAAGGAACCGACGTGGAAAACACTCCTGTCAAGGATGAGAACGTTGCTCCCACGATGATGTTCCTGAGGAAGGTGGATGCACTCACATGGACCGAACCCGTGAATGATGATCCGGTTGAACCGGATGAACCTGAAGAACCGACGGTGAGAGCCGAGAGCGTAGATATTCCGGGACTTGGCGGAGCAGAGTTCCTGCTGACCGACCCGGATGGAATCGAGAAACCGCTTACCACAGACGAGAACGGAACACTCACCATCGAGTTCACCAAGGACGGAACCTACACCCTTAAGGAGACCAAGGCTCCGGACGGATATGTGAACCCCGGAACCCTGTACACCATCACAGTGGACAAGGTATTCCAGAGAGTAGAACTGGTGGATGATGAGAACGCACCGGGAGGCAAGGTCTGGAGATGGTTCTACCAGCTGGAGGCAGCAGCGGATGCTGACTACGATGCCAACACCAACACGCTGACAGTCAAGGATCCTCCTGAACTCATCAACATCGAGGGCGAGAAGATCTGGGATGACGGAAACGACATCGAAGGCAAGAGACCCAAGAACATCACAGTTGAGCTCTTTGCAGACGGCGAGAAGATCGACGAGCAGGTGGTGACCAGCGCCAACAACTGGAAGTTCACCTTCACCGACCTTCCGAAGATGAAGGACGGCAAGGAGATCGTCTACACCATCGGAGAAGTTCCGATCAAGGGGTACACCACCACCATCGAAGGATTCAAGATCACAAACAAGCATGAGGTCAAGACCGGAGATGAGATGAACCTGGGACTTTGGATCAGCATCATGATCATGGCGATTGCAGCCATGTGCATCCTCGGAGTCGCAAGACTTCTCAAAAGAAGATAAAAACAAGTAACTGAAATAGTTCATCACACTCTTGAAGAGCCGCGGAGCGAAAGCCCGCGGCTCTTTACCACAATTATTGATTGACACGGGACCATTATATTAATACATTTGAATCGGGAGGATCTTATCATGGATGACAGAACAAAAAGATATGCAGAGACTCTGGCTCAGATGATACGTAAAGAGACAATATCCACCGGCTGTGACCCGGCGGATCCCAAGTTCCACGAGTTCAGAGATCTTTTGGCAGAATGGTTTCCGAACATATTCGGGGCCTGTGAGATAAAGGGATTTCCGGACGGTTTGGTCCTTCACTGGAAGGGAACAGACACAGCCAAGCTTCCTGTGGTCTTCATGAACCATCACGACGTGGTGGAGGCAACAGGAGACTGGAGTCATGATCCGTTTTCGGGAGATATCGACGGAGAAAAGATATGGGGCAGGGGGACCCTTGATGATAAGGGCGGCCTCTGGGCCATGTTCCAGGCGGCCGATGAACTGGCGGCTGAAGGTTTTGCGCCGTCGAGGGACGTGTGGTTTTCGTCTGCCAGCACCGAGGAAACTACCGGTAAGGGCGCCGATGAGATATCTCAGTGGTTCCTTGAAAACGGTGTGAGGTTCGAGATGTGCTTCGATGAAGGCGGGATGATCCTGTACGATCCAATAGGCGGGGCGGACGGGACCTTCGCGGTGATCGGAGTTGGCGAAAAGGGCTGCGCGGACCTGAAGTTCATCGCCCGGTCCAAAGGCGGCCACGCATCTGATCCTCCGAAGAACACTCCGCTGGTCCGCCTGGGTAAGTTCATGGCGGCGGTGGAGAGAAGTTCAATTTTTGAAACTGACCTTTCGCCTACGGTCTGTGAAATGCTGAGACGTTTCGCGCCCTACATGGGCAAATTCGAGAAGGTCCTCAGGACGCCTGAACGCTTCGCACCCATACTCAAAAAAGTGGTGCCCAACATGTCATCTGCTGCAGCGGCAATGCTGAGGACCACGGTGGCTTTCACCATGGCACAGGGCTCCGGCGGGACCAATGTGATCCCCCAGGAGGCATGGGTGGTGGGAAATATGAGATTCTCGCACCACCAGGGGAGAGAAGCCTCCTTCAGGGCCATCGAGAGGATCGCAAAGCGTTATGACATAGAGATGGAAGTCATGGATCCCGGCTATGAATCGCGGATCTCGGACTACAACGGACCGGCCTTCAAGCTTACTGAACGCGCCGTTGGAGAGGTATTCCCGGGGGTGGTGCCGGTGCCATATATCATGACCGGAGCCTCGGATGCCAGATATTTTGACCGGGTCTGCGATCAGTGCATACGCTTCCTTCCCTTCGAGATAAGCGACGAACAACTGAGTTCCATCCACGGCATCGACGAGTGTCTGGATATCAGGACGCTGGCCAGGGCAGTGGACTACTATAAATTCCTCATGATGGAGGTGTAGCATGGACAGAGACAACAAAGGACTCAACATAAGCACGAAAAGCTTCGTTGTCGCCATAGCGGTGATCTTCGCACTGATGCTGTTGACGTATGTCCTGACCTTCCTTATCCCGGGCGGCGAATACGCCAGGACCCTGGATGAGGCAGGGAACACGGTGATAGATACCCAGGGCGGTTATCATCAGGTGGATGGCGGCATTCCCTTCTGGAAGTGGCTGCTCAGCCCCTTCCTGGTGCTGGGATCCGACGGGTCAGCGGCGCTCATCGCTGTGCTCATATTCCTGCTGGTCATCGGAGGAGCTTTCAACGCGCTGATGGTCTCGGGGCTCATGCACTACATGCTGGATAAGCTGGTATTCCGCTTCGGTCACGTCAGATATCAGCTGATGGCCGTGCTGATCCTTTTCTTCATGGCCATGGGCTCTCTGGTGGGATCTTTTGAAGAGGTGGTGCCGCTGGTGCCCATAGTTGTGACCCTGGCCGTGGGCCTGGGATGGGACGCTGTGACCGGGGTAGGCATGTCACTGCTTGCTGCCGGATGCGGTTTCGCTGCAGGGGTGGCCAACCCCTTCACCATAGGCGTGGCCCAGTCCCTTGCAGGACTTCCCATGTTCAGCGGGATCTGGCTCAGGGCGCTTTCCTTCGTATGCATCTACCTGCTGCTCCTCTGGTTCGTCCGCTCTCACGCAAAAAAACTGCCCGGAGGCACCGAGCAGGCTGACGTGGTGAAAGATCATACCAGAGATCCCAGAATGGACAGAGGTCTTTTGCTCTTCGGCGTGATCCTGGGAGCGGGCATCCTCCTGGTTCTCCTATCGGGATTCATCCCGGCCATCAGGGACTACACTATGATCATAGTGGCCGTGATGTTCCTGGCTGCAGGCATCGCTTCCACACTGAGCTCCGGCATGGGGCTCAGGAACATGGGCAAGGCCTTCCTTCAGGGCATCCTCACCATTTCGCCTTCGATCCTGATGATCCTCATGGCGTCCTCCATCAAGTACACCATGGTTGAATCCCACATACTGGACACCATACTGCACTACGCGGTGGAGACGGCGGCCACCATGCCCAAGGCGGGACTGATACTTTTCATCTATCTGATCTGTCTGGTGATGAATTTCTTCATTCCGTCGGGCTCGGCCAAAGCCTTCCTTCTGATACCGCTGATCGCGCCCATGTCGCAGATCTTCGGCCTCAGCATGCAGCTGTGCATCGTGGCTTTCGCCTTCGGAGACGGTTTCAGCAACGTGTTCTATCCGACCAACGCTGCGCTTCTGATCTCCCTGGGTCTGGCGGATGTGAGCTACGGCAAATGGGCCAGGTACTCATGGAAATTCCAGCTGATGAACCTGATCCTGACCTCGGCGCTGCTGCTGTTCGGACTGGCGGTAGGGTACTGACGTCCTGCGCAAAAGATCCTGCCCGGATCTTTCCGCGGCAGGCGACCAAAAACGTAAAAAAGAGCGACCCTAAAGGCCGCTCTTTATCATTTGCTGTAGATCATCCTGCCGTCCACGAAGGTCATGATGACCGAGGCTTCGGTCAGTGATTCCGGCGGAAGGGAGCTTATGTCACGGTCTATGACCGTGAAGTCCGCAGCGTATCCCGGGACCAGTCTTCCATGGGTGTTTTCCGAGAAGGATGCGTAGGCGCCTTCTGATGTGAAAAGCCTGAACACTTCGTCCATCCTGAGAGCCTTCTCCGGATGCCAGGCGTGCTCCGCGCCGGGCTGGCGGCAGGTAGCCGCATAGTACATGTTCGGCAGTGTATCGAAAGGCTCGATGGGACAGTCAGATCCTCCGCTCATGTGGATCCCCAGATCTTTCATGGCTCTCCAGTGATAGGAGGAGGCGGTCAGCTCAGGACCTACCCGGTCTTCGACGATGTGTTGGTCCGCCTTGAGAAAGACAGGCTGGATGTACGCGATCATCCCCAGGTCAGCCATGCGTCTGAGGTCCTCGGGGTGGGTGATCTGGCAGTGGACGATACCGTGTCTGTGATCTGGCCTGGGATATTCACGGAGGGCATTCTCGCAGGCGTCTATTATCTGTTGTATGCATCTGTCCCCGATGCCGTGGATGGCGATCTGCATCCCCGCTTTGTGAGCGGCGGATACCAGCTGGTTCAGCTCGTCGTCGCTGAAGTTCAGGAATCCGTGGTTTGCGGGGTCATCCCTGTAACCGTCCTTAAGGGCGGCAGATCTGGCTCCCAGGGCCCCGTCTCCCAGAAGTTTCAGGGGACCGATGGTGAAATGGCCTGTGGACATTCCCGTCATGTATCCTGCGCCGAGGAAGGCCTCCAGCCGCTCCATGGAGGGGAGGTTGCACTGCTCGTAGACCCTTACGGGAAGGAGTCCTTCTCTGTCCAGCTCCATGTAGGCGTCCAGCACGGTCTTGCCGTACAGCTCCGAAGAGATGACCAGCAGGTCGTCGGTCTGGACCTGGGTTATGCCTTTGGATGCCAGATCAAGGGCAGCATCTGCTATGAGGCGCTTGATCTGATCTTTTGTGGGGGCGGGGAGGGCATTGTCCAGAATATACTGATCGTTCTCCCTCAGAATACCGTCCCGGTGAGAATCTTCCAGTCCTGCCAGCCTGAGGGCAGGGCTGTTGGCCACGGTGACGTGGTGGCAGGTGCGCCGCACGATGATGGGGACATTCTCCGATACTGAGTCCAGATCTGCCCTGGTGGGAAGTTCAGGATTGTCCCAGTAGTTCTGGTTGAAACCGGTACCGTTCAGCGTCATGCCCGATGCTTCGGCCTCAGGAAGACGGGCCCTGAGCAGGGAGAGAAGATCATTGAGATCAGAGGCTCCCGTAAGGTCCACGAAGCTTTTCTCCAGGGCGTATTCCAGAAGATGCATGTGAGAGTCCACGAAGCCGGGCATCACCAGGCAGCCTTTCAGGTCCACCACCTCATCGCCCGGGGATGCCTTCCCAAGGATCAGATCATCGCTTCCCACGGCGGTGATCACGCCGTCTTCCACTGTCATTGCCTCGGCGGTTCCCGCCATATCATCATTAAGATAGATCTTACCGTTATGATAGATCTCCATGGGTCCTCCTTTTTATCCTTTATAGTATTTGTCTGCGAATTCTATGAATTTTTTCTGGGCGTAGGTGAGATATGCTTTTTTGCGCCAGACCAGGCCCAGTCTCCTCTTGTATGGCGGATACACGATCTTCACTGCCTTGACTTCCCGGCTCCTCAGCTGGTCGGTGGCCTTCTTGGTGGTGATGGATACCCCGTGATTATCGATGACCATCTGGTCTCTCAAGGTGTAGTCACATTCCATGATGACGTTGGGCTTGAAGTTGGCCGCAGCGTAGAGAGTGTCGATGAACTGCTGAAGGTTGGTGTCTTCGCCGAGGTTGATGTAGTTCTCGTTTTCGCAAAACCTCAGGTCCACCTCCTTCAGCCTGGAGAGGGGGTTCTTCCTGTTCACCAGGAGAACCATCTGGTCCACGTAGAGGGTGTCGTAGTGGAGGCGCGGGTCGTTGGTGACATTGATCCCGCCCAGATACAGGTCGATCTTGTTGTCCAGAAGGCCGGACACATACAGGTTTCCTTCGTAGGAATATCTGCTGATGTTGATCTCCGGATACTTCTTCTCGAAGGCACTGATCAGATCCGCCCAGACGTAGGGACTCAGCATTCCCAGTTTGAAGGTGGTCTCCCGTTCGCCATGCATCTCCTTAAGAACGGACCTGCCGTTATCCAGCGCCAGAAGGGCATCTTCGGCATAGTCACGGTACACCTTTCCGTAATCCGAAAGGACTATGCCTCTGCCGTTCCGGATGAAGAGGGGAACGCCCAGTTCATCTTCCATTTTTTTGATGGTGGAGCTCAGCGAAGGCTGAGAGATGTGCAGGTATTCAGCAGTTTTTGAGACGTGCTGGCGGTTGGCCAGCTCCAGAAAGTATCTGAGCTGCAATATTTCCATGTTTTGCTCCAATATATAAATGATAGTTTATACTTATATAAATAATTATATCCTTGTTTCTATAAGAATACAATACTATTATTAATAATAGGATAAAGGAATTTTTATTCGAAAGAAGGTGATTGTATGGAGAACAAGAGGATCCGAATCGGTGTCGATGTAGGAGGCACCAATACGGATATCTGTGCGATCAATGAAGAGACTGCGGAACTCATGGTATACAAGCTTCCGTCCTCGGTGCACGACCAGTCTGAGGCAGTGGTGGAAGGCGTGAAGGTCATCGCCGAAAACTACGGTTTCAAAGGCGGGGACGTCACCAGGTTCATGCACGGTACCACGGTAGCGACCAACGCCATCCTCGAGGGAAGAGGAGCAGACACGGCCCTGGTCACCACTGAAGGTTTCAGAGATCTTCTTGAGATCGGCAGACAGAAGCGTCCGGACCTCTATGACATGCAGGCAGATAAGGTGAAGACCCTTATCCGCCGTGAGAAACGGATCGAGATCAAGGAAAGAATGAAGTACTCGGGCGAGATCATCACACCACTGACTGACGAAGAGATCGACAGGGTGATCGGGGAGCTCAAAAAAGTAAATGCCGAGGCTGTTGCGGTAATGCTCCTTAACGCCTACATCAACAGTGAAAACGAGGAAAAAGTCCGTAAGGCCATCAAGGAAAAGCTGCCGGATACTTTCCTCACGGTATCCAGCGACCTGTCCAGACAGTTCAGAGAGTACGAGAGACTCTGCGGGACCGTGCTGAACTCCTTCGTGGGACCGGAAGTCAAGAAGTACATGAACAACCTCAAGAAGACCCTGGAGGATATAGGCATAATGAACACCTATATCAACCACTCCAACGGCGGACTGATGTCCATTGAGGAATCCATGCAGTACCCGGTGAAAACGGCTCTTTCGGGGCCTGCAGCCGGCGTGGTGGGTGCGAAGTATATCACCGACCTTGCAGGGGAGACCAGCATCATAACGGTGGACGTAGGAGGCACCAGCACTGACGTGAGCCTTGTGGTGGCCGGAAGCGTGGAGGCTTCCGATGAGAAGACCATCTCCGGTTATCCCGTGAGGATCCCGTCCATCGACATCAGCACCATAGGCGCAGGAGGAGGATCCATCGGCTGGATAGATTCCGGCGGAATACTGAAGGTGGGTCCCAAGAGCGCAGGAGCAGATCCCGGGCCGGCGTGCTACATGCTGGGCGGTCAGGAGGCTACCATAACCGATGCCAGAGTGGTACTGGGACATCTGAACAACAAGACCCTTCTGGGAGGCAGACTTCCCATAGACAGCGATCTGTCCTTCAAGGCCGTTCAGAAACTGGCGGACAAGATCGGCATGGATGTCATGGAGACTGCCAAGGGAATAATCTCCGTATCGAACTCCAACATCATCAAGGAGATCAAGAACGTTACGGTGGCCAAGGGTTACAACCCCAGTGATTTCTGCCTGGTTCCCTTCGGCGGATCGGGACCGCTGCATGCGGCTGAGCTCATCGAGGAGATGAACATCAAAAAAGCCCTCGTCCCCAAGGCTCCCGGACTGCTGGCAGCCTACGGACTTCTCACAGAGAACATGCGCCGTGACTTCGTGCAGACCAGGGTGATGAACCTGGATGCGGACTGCATGGCAAGCTTCAGAGCCCAGTTCCGTGACCTTGAGAAGGAAGCGGAGAAGTGGTACGCCCAGGAGAAGATCCCTGAGGACAAGAGAGGCAAGGAATACTTCCTCGACATGAGATATCAGGGACAGAATCACGAGATCAGAGTGCCTGTGGACATCGACGCCATAACCGATGAGAAGGAGCTGAGGGCAGCCTTCATCAAGACATACGAGAGACTGTACTCCTTCAGTTCGGACGATGCGGTGCAGATCGTGAACTTCGGGCTTTCCGCCATCGGAAACATCATTCTTCCTCTTGTGAACGAGGAGGAATATGTGGGAGAGGATCCCTCAAAGGCCGTGATCGGTTCAAGAAGAGTATACGAGGGAGGCGGACGTTTTGCGGACTACACCCTCTATGACAGAGATCTTCTCGGAAACGGCAACATCATCAACGGACCTGCCATCGTAGAGCAGATGGACAGCACCACGGTGATCCTGTCAAATCAGTACGCGGTGGTGGACAAATATCTGAACATGATAATTGAGAGAAGACCGAAAGGAAGTGATGACGATGAGTGAGATCAATTCCATCACCCTTGAAATCATTGCCAACGGCATGACGTCCATCGCAGAGCAGATGGGAGTCATCCTCACAAAAACCGGATACAGCACCAACATCAAGGAAAGAAAAGACCTTTCGGTGGCCATCTTCAGCCCCCAGGGAAAGCTGCTGGCACTGGCCCAGCACATTCCTCTCCACTTCAGTTCTCTTTCGGGAGCGGTGGAGATACTGGCGGAGAAGTATGACGAAAGCGAGATCCACGAGGGAGATGTTTTCATCGCCAACGACCCCTACACCGGCGGCGGCTCCCACCTTCCCGACATAGTCATACTGAAGCCCGTTTTCTACAAGGGCAAGCTGGTGGCATTCATGGTAAACACCGGTCACCACGCCGACAGATCCAGGAGAGGTCCCACAGTCTACGACGAAGGTCTCAGGATCCCGGTGATCAAGCTTTACGACAGAGGCAAGCTGGTCAGGGACGTAATGGATCTGATCATGCTGAACTTCCAGATGAAGTATGAGCGTCACGGTGACCTGAACGCCCAGATACTGACCAATCAGTACGGCAACGATAAGCTCATCGAGCTGATCGACAAGATAGGCCTCGAGACCTATGAGGAATTCTGCGTCAAGTGGCTGGAATACGGCGAGAAAAAATCCAAGATCGCCATATCCGAGCTGAAGGACGGGGAGTACGAGTTCGAGGACTACATGGACAGCGACGGAGCAGGCCATGAGGACCTGAAGATCAAGGTGAAGATCATCATCAAAGGCGACAACATCACCTTTGACTTCACGGGCACCTGCAAACAGGTGCCGGGCCCGTACAACTGCGTGCCATGCGCACTGAAGGCCACCATCTACTATTCGATGCTGGCAGTCCTGGACAATTCCATCCCGGCCAACTCGGGATTCTTCGACAGCATCAACATCATAGCCGAGCCGGGAACACTGGTCTGGGCCACGGAGCCCGCCCCGGTGTCCGACCGTGAGAGCACCACCCAGAGGATCGCGGACGTGATATTCGGAGCATTCTCCAAACTGGATCCCAAGATGGTGGTGGCCGCAGGAAACGGAGCACAGTCCTTCCTGATCTTCGACGGTGACGACAAGAGGTACAACAGACACTACGTCTACGTCGAGACCGTAGGAGGAGGATCGGGCGCCAGGTACAACAAGGACGGCCTGGATACGGTGCACGTCCACATGACGAACACATCCAATCTTCCCTGCGAGGCTCTGGAGATGGAGTACCCGCTCCTGGTGGAGAAATACGCCATGAGCGAGAACAGCTGCGGACCCGGAAAGTACAGGGGAGGAACAGGCATCGTCAGGGCCATCAGGGTCATTGACGAGAGCGAAAACACAACGGCAAGCGCTGCAACAGAGCGCTCGAAATACAAGCCCTGGGGCCTTGAAGGAGGACAGGAAGGAGGCAATTCATCACTGAGGATCTACAGGGACGGCAAACTTATTTCAGACAATCCAAAACCCAGAAACATACCTTTGAGATCAGGGGATGTCGTGGAATTGAGAACGGCAGGAGCAGGGGGATATGGTCCGGTCAGCGAGAGAGATCCTGATATTATAAGACAGGAACTCAGAGACGGCATAATCGATGATAAGTGGATCTCTGACGCAGGTCTGGATCCGAATGATTTCAGGTAAAGGAGTGACTTGTAATGAAAAGAGAATTCAAAAAAGTCGGCTTTCCAGTCGCAATTGTGATCTTCCTGATAGTCGCGGCTATCATGGCAGTAGGTCTGGCAATTCTTAAACTGAACACAATGGTAACCTTCTTACTGGCCTTCATCGCAATGGGAGTTATCGCAGCCATTCTGGGAATGACTTTGGATGACATCCAGGAGCACGTACTCACAGGATTCAAAAAATGCGCTCTGGTCGCGATGATCATGATCTCCGTAGGTATGATCGTAGGAAGCTGGATGATCTCCGGCGTAATCCCCTCCATCATCTACTACGGACTTAAGATCTTCACCCCCGCATCATTCCTTCCCATAGGCTTCGTGGTCTGCTGTATCGTATCCTTCTTCACAGGATCCGCTTACTCAGCTCTGGGAACCATGGGCGTGGCTTTCATGGCCATCGGATACGGCATGGGGATCAATCCCGCCCTTACAGCAGGAATGGCCGTATCAGGAGCGATCTTCGGAGACAAGATGTCACCTTTCTCCGATACCACCAACATGGCTCCTGCAGCAGCGGGAACTGACGTATTCACACATATCAGATCCATGCTGTGGACCATCGTCCCGGCTTTCACCTTATCAGTTATCCTGTACTTCATAATGGGACTGAAATACAGCGGAGCAACTGAAGAGAGCCTTGCCACCATCCAGGAGGTAATGGACGTTATCGCTGATAACTTCAACATTCACATCTGGCTGCTTCTGATACCAATCATCACCATCGTACTGGTAATCAAGAAAGTACCTGCAATGGTGGCTCTGATCATCGGAGCCATCCTGGGAGTGATCGTTGGACTGATCACCCAGCCCCAGTTCACCTTCCAGCAGATCGTCACATCCATGGCAACAGGCTTCAGCGGCGACTTCGAGAACGCTGCTGTAAACAGACTGCTCAACAGAGGCGGAATCAGCTCCATGCTCAACACCGTGGTCTACTGCTTGCTGACACTTGAACTTGGAGAACTCATGTATCAGATGGGAGTTCTGGAAGCCGTTCTCGGAAAGATCCACAAACTCATCCAGAGACCGGCAAACCTCATCATCACAACGCTGGCTTCCTGCCTTATCACTGTAATGCTCACCACATCACAGTACATGGCCATCCTGCTTCCCGGAGAAGTATTCCAGGAGCAGTACAAGAAAGCCAAGGTCGCACCCTACGTTCTGTCCAGAACGCTGGAGGATGGAGGTACAGTATTCGCCTTCCTGGTACCCTGGTCGGCTGCAGCCATCTACACTTACGGAGTACTTGAGGTCTCGGCTATGCAGTATCTGCCATATGCATTCCTTCCGATTCTCTGCCCGATCTTTGCGATCGTACTTGCACTTACCGGATTCGGAGTATATGATACAGATAACAACAGTTTGAAGGGTAAGACATTACAGAAGATCGAAGAGTAATTGATCAGAAAGAGGCTGAAATGATTTTCGGTATTTTGAAAGAAATCAAGAACGGAGAGTACAGAGTCACCGCGACCCCCGCAGAGGTGGAGGTCCTGGTAGGTGACGGACACGAAGTTCACATAACAAAAAACGCAGGCTATATGGCCGGCTTCGATGACGAGGAATACGCCGCCGCAGGAGCCATCATAGAGGAGTCCAACGAGGACATCTGGGCAAAATGCGATTTCGTGGCGAAGGTCAAGGAGATCGAGCCGTCGGAGTATGATCTTTTGAGAGAGGGGCAGATAATCTTTTGCTGCGTGCACCCGGCGGGGCACAGGGAAGAGGTGGACAAGCTCCTGGAAAAGAAGGTCATAGCCATAACCGCGGAGGATTCGCACAGGTACGGCTCCCCCAACTGTGAGGCTGCAGGCAAGGCCGGCGCCTTCATGGGACTCTGGTCCATGATGACCATCAACGGTGGCTCAGGCAAGTTCGTAAGCGGTCTCGCAGGCGCGCCGGGCATCAAGGCTCTGGTGTGCGGAGCGGGAACTGTCGGAAAGGCTGCCGTGGAGACTCTGGTCAACATGGGGGCCTGGGTGACCGTGGCAGATGTCAGCATAGGCATCTTAAGGGACCTTCAGCAGAAGTACGACGGCAAGATCAACACCATAATGTCCAACAGAGCCAACCTTGCTGCTGAGATAAAGAACACCGATCTGGTGATCAACAGCGTAAGGTGGCCCAAGGACGCAAAAGATTATATGATCGACCGTGAGATGGTGCGCTCCATGAGAAGAGGATCGGTAATAGTCGATATAAGCAACGACTATGGCTGCATCGAGACCTTCCATGAGACCACTCACGAGAACCCCACGTACATCGAAGAGGGCGTTGTCCACTACTGCGTGGCCAACATTCCCGGAGCCATCGCCGGATCCACGTCCAAGTCTCTGGCCGCAGGCGTTCTGGGACATTTCAGGAACATCATGAACTTGGGACTGAAAGAGGCCATGGCAAGGGATGGTTATCTGAGAAGAAGCCTTACATGCTACAAGGGTTATCTGACCCATCAGGAAACATCTGCGATCCAGAACAGGCCCTGGGTAAAGCCTGAGGTCATCCTGGGACTTGAAGGCAGAGAACTGGATCCTGCACCACAGCCTACAGTTTCAGTGTCCAATAACTTCTATCCGGAATTTCTTTAAGTGTAAAGCGGGCGGCAGCCGCCGCCCGCGAATTTTTTGTTTTAGTGAGGGAAGGTATGGAAAAATACCCGGTACTGGAGATCGATCTGAAGGCCATCAGGCAGAATTCTGAATCCATGAACCGCAAGATGAACGGAATGGGGATCAGAGTATGCGGCGTCACAAAGGTGGCGGACGGCGACGTGAGGGTGGCGGAGGCCTACGCTCAGGGAGGCTGCGACCAGATCGGAAGCTCCAGAGTACAGCATCTGAAGGAGATCAAGGAAAAGGACAGCTCGGTCACCACCATGCTTGTGAGGATACCCATGGAGTGTGAGGTGGAGGACGTTGTGAGATATGTGGACATCAGCCTCAACTCCGAGAGGAGCACCCTGGAGGCGCTGGACAGAGAGGCTGCAAGACAGGGCAAGATCCACTCGGTGATCATCATGCTGGACTGCGGTGACAAGAGGGAAGGCGCAGAGGGACTGGAGGAGCTCACTGAACTCTGCATTCTGGCTGAAAGACTGCCCAACCTTAAGCTCATGGGCATAGGCACCAACTGGGGCTGCGTCAGCGGAGTGGATCCTGATCAGGAGAAACTGGACTTTCTGGCAGAAGGGGCCCGGACTGTGCAGAACACCCTGGGCCGCAAGCTCGAGATCGTGTCCGGAGGCAACTCATCTCTTCTTTTGTGGATATACCCGGGCAAGCCGCTTCCGCCGGAGATCAATCACATCAGGGCAGGGGGCACCATAGCCAATCCCATAACCTTCAGGATCAACCGCAAGATCGAGCTGGAGGGCAGAGACGAGCACTCCTTCAGGCTCAAGGCGCAGATAGCCGAGATCAAGGTCAGGGAGATAAACCTGTCCGGCGGCGGTCTGAACTGGAGAGGTGACGTGATGGCCGCCAACAGGGGCGGACTCAGAAAGAGAGCCATAATCGACCTGGGAAGCGCAGACATAGGGAACTGCAAGGACCTCATGCCCGTGGATGAATCCATAGAGGTGGTGGCGAATTCCAGCGACCATACTGTACTGGACATCACAGACTGTGAGAGGGAGTACAAGGTGGGAGATACGGTGGAGTTCGCTCTGAAGTACAGCGCTCTCATGTATGCTTCCTACTCCAGGCATATGTACAAAAAATACATTGACTGAGAAGATAACAGGCACCCGACGGGTGCCTTTTTACGCGGGCCAATGTGATAAAAGAAATATCAATAATACCTGCGTGGCTATAGAAAATATCTATTGGATAAAGATACATATAAGTGAGTACTATTTATGTATAAGGAGCCTGTAGAAGGCTCCGATCCCGTGTGCTCCGGGCACACGACATCAATGGAGGACAATGTTTTGAGAATCTTTACGGAAGCCGCGAACATGCACTTTTTCTCCCTGCCGGGACTGATCGCGGTGATACTTATCGTGATACCGAATCTGCTTTTCATGCGCAAGGCATCAGCTACCAAGCCCG
>JAEEGF012497290.1_pt1 | contig 14667 bp, 11 predicted proteins | sample 9134171 | NCBI WGS metagenome assembly JAEEGF01 (sample SAMN16246542, study PRJNA631951) | gut metagenome | biome: gut microbiome; feature: rumen; material: AP-attached | host: Bos | place: Iran: Karaj | collected 2018-10
CTTTTTCCCCTACGAGGTACCCATCTGAGCGTATTTGTATCTCAACATCCCGACTCCGTATGCAGCTGAAAGTGGTGCTGCCCTAACTCAGGTATCACCAGCTAGTGCCGTCGATAACGAATTTCTTTGGGCGCTCACAAGCCTCATAGGGAAGTAGGGCAAGTAAGATGACCCGTTCTTCCAATAGACAGTTCTTCCAATTAAAAAATGGCATACCAAATCCCCTTTATATTATATATAACTAATTAATATATAATTAATTATATAGATAATTAGAGAAGTTGGAATACCCAAAAAACGAATTGTCCAAACTGTCTATTGGAAGATAATGTTAATATTTATGTTTCAATTCTCTTCTAAAAAGCAAAAACACAATGAAATACGATATTAACAATAAGACCGCTCCCAATATGCCGACCCTCGGCAAAGGGACAGAATGCATTCAAATTATCCCCTCACAGGCCTCAGAAACTATGTTTTTTCTCCTTATTACGATGTATTTTACCCTACTTGGGGTCCCGGTGTGTGTTTTTAAATTTCAACATCTCGACCTCATTAGATAGAACTTTGGGGCCAAATGGCCATCCTCGACAGCGAAACAGGCGGTATCAAGGGCCAATTGTCCAATCTTGTAGAGGCCATCTGTCACCAATTTCGCAAGCACGACGACGAGGAACTGAAGAAACTTGTCGAGTGGCAACGAAGGGATAGCGTGTGGACCTGTTGCTCGTCGGTAAGGTCACTGTTTGTTCGCTCGCCGACGAACAAACGACAGCCTCCGAACGAAGGATGAACGAAGAAACGGTGGTTTTTCGACGAAGTGTGTGTTCCCGAAATCTTGAAATTTACTCCGCATTTATGGTAATTTACTTTCTTCTGCTTTAGCAGCATGATGTTTTGCGCCTAAAGGCGAATTCGGGGTTGAATGGTTATTGATACTAATGGTTATTGGTTATAGGTTATTGGTTATTGAAAGTTGTTAGTTGATAGTTTAGAGTTGATAGTTTAGAGTAGTTGAAAGTTGAAAGTAAACTCTGCGTTTTCTGCGAGAAATAAAAGTCCGCGCCAGCCATTAATGGTTAATTAATGGTAATTCGTGTTAATAAAAAACAAGCTTTAGCTTGCACATTCGTGTTTTTTCGTGTTTTTCGATGTTCTATAATTGAATGTTTATCGTTTATTGTTTATTGGTGTTAATGTTTATTGTTTATTGGTTATTGAAAGTTGAAAGTTTAGAGTAGTTGAAAGTTGATAGTAAAATCTACGATTTCTGCGAGAGTTTTCCCAAGCTTTAGCTTGCTCAAACTTTCTGCGTTTTCTGCGAGAATTATTGCTTTACGGATTGAAAATCCTTATAGTATTTTGCGTCAGATTGCAAATCTGCCGCAACGGAGCCGTTTTCGTTTTACCGTATTTTTTAGTCGTTACTAAATAAAAAGAGGGTGCCCGTATGGGCAAATAATAAGAGCCCCCTTAATAGTTAATAGTGTTGAGTTTGTGATAGCTACAACTACTCACCATTAACTATTATCTTCATTGTTCTCGGATGGGGTCGTGTCAGGGGAGTTGCTTTCGCCGCTGAAGGCACCCAGGTTCTTCAGTAGGAAGAAATAGTAGGCAATGAAAATCACGGCAATCATGATGTCGCCAATGCCCATATAGGAGCGGTCCAAGAACATCAGCGGCAACAACATTAGCAGCAGCTTAGAGAGCGTATAGGCATGAAAGCCGTTTTTGCGCAGTTTCCACATCAGCACCAAACCAACGATGGAGGTGACGTCCAACAAAGCACGCAACAAATTGTACCATTGAGGTATGGCCATTTCTTGCTCCATCTTGATGTTGAACACATCGCTAAATTCCGATGGCTGGCTGGCATAGAAAGCACTAATCTTGGGGAAGAGCCCTGCTATGCCCATCATCTCCCAAATGAATTGGGAACCAGTGATGATAAAGCTGAAAATCAGCAGTATGCGCAGCGATCTTAGATTATATCGGTATCTATCTTGGTTGATATCCATTTGTCGGGGAGGTATAATCGTTAGCCTAACACGGCTGCCATCTGTTTCTGTAGTTTCTGAGCCTCTTCGGCGGCACGTTCGGCAAAGTCGTGACCATTGGAGGCGTAGATGATGCCGCGCGATGAATTGACCAACAGTCCGCACTCTTTTGTTAGGCCATATTTGCACACTTCCTCCAAGCTGCCCCCTTGGGCACCCACACCAGGTACCAGCAGGAAACTGTTGGGGACAATGGCACGCACTTGGGTCAGCATGTCGGCTTTGGTGGCCCCCACCACATACATCATGTTCTCTGCATTGCCCCATTGCTGCGAGGTTTCAAGTACCTGCTCAAAGAGTTTCTTCTCCCCATCAACGGGCAGGAATTGGAAGTCGAAAGCTCCTTTGTTGCTTGTCAAGGCCAGCAAAATCACCCATTTGCCGTCGTATACCGTAAAGGGCTGCACCGAGTCAGCACCCATATAGGGAGCGATGGTCAGTGCGTCGAAGTTAAAGTCGCCCTCAGGGTCGAGGAAAGCCTTGGCATACTGCTGCGAGGTGTTGCCTATGTCGCCGCGTTTGGCATCGGCGATGGTGAAGGCGGGTTTGCCCAGCTGGTGCAGGTAGTCCATCGTTTTCTTCAGTTGCACCAGCCCTTCAATGCCCATGGCTTCATAGAAAGCCAAGTTAGGTTTGTAGGCCACGCAGTAGTCGATAGTGGCATCGATGATAGCTTTGTTGAATTGGAAAACGCCGTCCTCGGCATCGCGCAGATGCTCGGGCATTTTCTTCTTGTCGACATCCAAACCCACACACAGAAATGAGCGCCGGGTATAAATAAGGTCAATTAATTCTTTACGGATCATATTATTTGATGAATGTTTTCAATGCGGTACTGAGGGCCTGTATGCCGGGAATGTCGTCTCTCTCCACCTTGTTGAGGGCGTCGGTGATATCCTTGGCATCAAACTTCTTGGTGATGTTCAGCAGCTGGTCGGCCGTTTGCGGTTTGGCTGCCGAGAGGTTTTTCAGCATGTTCACCAACGAGGAGATTTTCGGGTCGCCTGAGGCCTTGCCTTCCAGATTCTTCACAATGGGAGCGAAGTTGATGTCTCCCAGTTTTGAGATAATGGTGTTCAGCAGGTTGGGATCCAAGTTACCAATAATGGATTTCAAATTCAATTTGTCAAAAATACCCATAGTACAAACACATTTAAATTAAGTAATTATTTATGAGGCCGAAGCCATTCATTCTCTTTGTTTATGCCGTCACCTGGTGGAATTTCTCTGTCAGCTGTTGCGAGGTGATGTGCCCTAGGTGGTCGTCACTCACCAGCTTGCCGTGGTTGATGATGATGGCGCGTGTGCACATAGCCTCCACCTCCTGCATGATGTGGGTTGAAAGCAGTACTACTTTCTTCTTGCCAGCGTCCTTAATAACGTTGCGTATCTCCTCCAACTGGTTGGGGTCCAATCCTGTTGTGGGCTCGTCTAAAATCAACACCTTAGGGTCGTGGATAAGAGCTTGGGCCAGTCCCACGCGTTGGCGATAGCCTTTCGACAGTTGTCCGATACGTTTGTTGCTCTCAGGGGTCAGTCCCACCAGTTTAATCATTTCTTCCACGCGTTCCTTACAGTTCTTGAGGCCGTAGATACCGGCCGAGAATTGCAGAAACTCACGCACATACATCTCCAAGTAAAGGGGGTTGTGTTCTGGCAGGTAGCCAATCTCTCTGCGCACAGCCAGCGGGTCGTCGTAGATGCTGTGACCGCAGATGGTGGCCTCGCCTTCTGTTGGGGGGATGAAGCAGGTCAATATCTTCATCAGGGTCGATTTGCCGGCGCCATTGGGACCCAGCAGCCCCACCACTTCGCCCTCTTTCACGCTGAAACTCACATCGTCAACCGCCTTCTGGTCGCCGTAAATCTTAGTTATGTTCTTTACTTCAATCATTCGTGTAAAAATAGTTATTTCTTGCTAACGCAAAAACCGTGCTTTTATTGTTCTAGGAGTTCTTTTGCTTCTTGCAGCGAGATGCGTTCGCCATTGTTGAAAGCCACAATAAAGGCATCCTTAAAGCCCATCTCCCGCACCTCTTTTTGCAGTTTCACGGCCTCTTTTGCACTCTTGAAACTGCCAGTGGTATAGCGGTAGACACCTTTCTGCAGATAGTAGCTGTAGTCCTTCAGTCCCTTAAATTCGCGCGACCCCTCTTTCAGCTCCTTGCTACTACTTAGGAACTGCACTCTATATTCCACTCCCGAGGATTTGGTGGCTGCGGTAGCTGTTTTCGTCTCTGTGGCGGGCTTCGATTCGGGGGCAGCAACATCTGCATGCACAGGCTCTTTCACGGTGGGTTCGGCTATGGGCAGTGGGGGCTCCACATTGGTCTTGGCTGTGGAGGGTATCATGGTCGAAGGCATTTCCGCCACGCTGTTTTCTGCTTTAGGCTCTTCCTTCGTCTCACTTTTTGTTTCCGGCTGTTCCGAGGCCACTTTTTCTATATTGCTCTTCGGTGTCTCCTTGGTGGCTGCTGCATATTTGTCCACCTTGGCCTTATAGCCTTTCAGGTCTATCTTGAGGTCGGTGGGCACCTTCGTCCCTTCAACCGAACTCTTATAGTTGAGGAAAGCCTTGAAAATGCTCACCACAATGGTGGCCTGGCCCTCGTCGGACATCATGTATTGCTCCTCTTCGGGATTGCTGATGAAGCCCACCTCCGTCAGCACGGCCGGCATGGCGGTCTTGTACAGCACGAAAATCTCGGCCTGTTTCACACCGCGGTTGATGGTCTTGATGTTAGCCTTATACTGGTCTTGAATCATTCCAGCAAAGTCCAAGCTCTTGTCCAGATAGGCATTCTGGTACATGGCAAACATCACATAGCTCTCTGGCGAGTTGGGGTCGAAGCCTTGGTAGTCGCTGTTGTCTTTGTAGTCTTTCTCCAGCAATATATCGGCATTTTCTTTCTTTGCCACTTCCATATTGGCTTTGCTCTGCGAGAGTCCCATGACGTAGGTCTCCACGCCCGTGGGGGTTGAGTTGGTCCAAGAGTTGCAATGTATCGAGAGGAACAGGTCGGCCTTGGCCTTGTTGGCAAGTCGGGCACGTTCGGCCAGTGCCACGTCCACGTCGGTGGTGCGGGTGTAGATGATTTTCACGTCCGGACAGTTCTCCTCAATCAGTTTGCCCAGTTTCAGCGCCATCTGTAGGGTTAGCGTTTTTTCTTTGCTTTTTTTGCCAATGGCTCCTGGTTTGTCGCCACCATGACCCGCATCAATGACGATAGTTTTTACTTGTCCGGCAGCTTTCTTCTGGCAGAAAACGGTACTATTTATGCAAACCAGCACAATAAATAGGGCTAATAAGCGTTTCATTTTCAATTGTGTATTTTTTATTTTCAAAAATGCGCAAAAAGTTGCTATCTTTGCAATTTCAAATTGCAAAGATACGAGTAAAATCGGAAAGTGAGAACAATTATATGGAAAGTTTTGAACATCTGTTTGTTAGTCTGTCTCCTCGGACTAACAAATTCCCTTTTTGCTCAAATCGATTCCACTCGTTTTGCCAAGCAAAAATTGGTTCCACGCTCCCTTTTCGGGGGCGTTTCTGCCGATTCTTCCTCCCACCTGCCCGACTCAGCTAATTTTTTTTCCGGTGCAAAAGACCTGGCCGACACGCTATCTAAGTTTGCCGACTCCTCTGCTGCCCCAGTGCCCGACTCCCTCAAGCTCATCCCGCTCTCCAAGGATGCCATCACCACCATCGTCCATTACAAAGCCTCCGACTCCATCTCCTTCGACATCAATAAGCGCAAAGCGCAGCTCTATTCCAAGGGTCAGATTGAATATGAGTCGATGGAACTCAAGGCAGACGACATCCGTGTCGACTTCAACACCCAGATGCTTACCGCCTGCCCGGTGTTAGACTCTGCCGGCAAACCCGTCGGCATCCCCTACTTCAAAGAGAGCGATGCCGAGTACATGGCCGATTCTATTGCCTTTAACTATGTCACCAAGAAGGGCATCATCACGGGTGTCATCACCAAGCAGGGCGATGGCTTTCTCCATGGTTCCCGCGTCAAGAAAGTGACCGACTCTGTTATGTATCTCAATGGGGGCCAATATACCACCTGCAACCACAGCCACCCCCATTTTGCCATCAACTTTGGCCATTCCAAACTGATTACCGGCGACAAAATCTTTACCGGCCCCGCCTATGTCACCATCGAGGATGTCCCCACCCCGCTGATTATTCCCTTTGCCTTCTTCCCCATGAAGCACGAGGTCACCTCCGGCATCCTCATGCCCAGCTACGGCTGGATGGACAACCGCGGCTACTACCTCAAGGACGGCGGCTACTACTGGGCCATCAACGATTATGTCGACCTTGCCCTCACCGGCGAGCTCTACACCAACCTCAGTTGGGCTGCTGAGGCCAAGAGTAATTATTATGTAAGGTATAAATATAAAGGTAATCTCGACATCCGCTACGGCATCACCAAACAAGGCATTCCTGGCGACAGTGCCACCTTCTCTAAATTTAGTGATTTCAAGGTGGCGTGGCGCCACGACCAAGACGCCAAGGCCAACCCCCGCAGCCGTTTCTCCGCCAATGTCAACCTCCAAAGCCGCAACTACAGCAAGAATACCACCAACAGCAACGACTATTTCAACAGCACCACCACCTCCAGTGTCTCCTATTCGGCTTCGTTGGGCAGCAGTTTCAGCCTTGCCGCCTCGCTCAACGAGTCCTACAATGCCCAGACAGGTGTCATGAACCTCAAACTCCCCTCCGTCTCCCTCAGCTCCACCACCTTCTATCCCCTCCGCCGCAAGAAAGTCTCTGGCGACCTCCGCTGGTATGAGAACCTCTCCCTTTCCTACGCCCTTTCTGCCGAGAATAATATCAGCGCCCAGGATTCCGACCTCTTTAAGCTCACCACCCTCAACAAGATGCAGTACGGCATCCAACACTCCGTCCCTCTCAGCCTCTCCATCAAGGTGCTCAAGTTCTTCAACTGGACCAACTCTGCCTCCTACCACGAGCGCTGGCACTGGTCCACCATCCGCAAGAATTGGGATGAAGAAACAGGTTCCGTGGTGGTCGACACCGTGCGTGGCTTCCGTTCCAATCGCGACATCAGCTTTTCTTCCTCCCTCACCACCCGCATCTACGGCATGTTCAATTTCAAGTTCGGTCCCGTCAAGGCCATCCGTCATGTCATCAATCCCTCGGTCTCCTTCAATTTCCGGCCCAATTTCGGCGACGAGCGGTTGGGTTGGTGGAAATCCTATACCGACAACACGGGCTATGTCACCCGCTACTCCATCTTCGAGCGCAGTCTCTATGGCGGTCCCTCCGATGGCCGTTCCGGTGCCATCAACTTCAGCATCGGCAACAACCTCGAGATGAAGGTGGTCAGCCGCAAGGACACTGTCACCGGCACCAAGAAGGTCACCCTTCTCGAGAGCCTCAACCTCAATGCCAGCTACGACCTTGCCAAGGACTCTCTCCGCTGGTCCGATTTCTCTATCTCTGGCCGCACCACCTTGTTCAAGAACCTGGTGCTCAACTACTCGGGTTCTTTCAGTCCTTACTATATCGATAGTGCCGGACGCAAGCACGACCAATTCGTCTGGAAGGTGCAGGATAAGCTTCTCCAACGCAACAACTCCACCGTCAGCGCCCAGTTCTCATGGAGCCTCAACAACAACACCTTCAACTCCAATGCCGGTGGCAAGACCGGCTCCAAGCCCAAGGGCGAGCAAATTGTGGCCCCCATCATGCAGTCGCCCTACAACTACAATCCTTCCCTTCTGATGGGCACCTATGCCGATTTCTCCATGCCGTGGAACGTCTCCCTCAGCTACACCTTCAGCTATGTCAGCACCTATGTGGCTGCGCAGTACAATTTCAACAACAACGTCATCCAAACCCTCAGCCTTTCGGGCAATATCAACATCACCCCCCAGTGGAAGGTGGCAGTCTCCACCGGCTACGACTTCGTCAACAAGGGCATGTCCTACACCGCCATCGACATCTACCGCGACCTCCATTGCTGGGAGATGCGTTTCAACTGGGTCCCCTTTGGCTTCTACAAGAGTTGGAACTTCCAAATCAACATCAAGGCCAGCAGCCTCAAGGACGTCAAATACACCAAGCAGCAATCCTACCAGTCCAACCATGGCTATTACGCCTACTAACGGACTTCCCCACAACCTTTAAGCATTGTTTTTTCCCCATATAGAACCACAAACAACAATCAGCGATGACCGACAAACTCTATTATTCCATTGGCGAAGTTGCCCAAATGCTTGGGGTCAACCCCTCTTTGCTCCGCTTTTGGGAGACCGAATTTCCCCAAATCAAGCCCTATAAGAATAAGAAAGGCACCCGCTTCTACAATGACCAGGACATCGAACTGCTCAAACGCATCTATCACCTCACGCGCGACTGCGGCTACACCCTCGACGGTGTTCGCGACCAGCTCCGCACCAATACCCATCTCGACGAGAAGATGCAGCTTGTTCAAACCCTCACCCAAACCAAAGAATTCCTCCTTGCCCTCAAAGACCAGCTCTAAACAGCCTCATCGGCTGCAACCATCTGCCGAAACTCATTCGTTTCATCCATTTTTTCTAAACAATCGCCTTCCCCCGTCGCTGCCTTCATCTCCGCCTCGTTGCTGTGGCCATGCTGCGGCAGAGGATTTCCTCAACTTTTTTGGGGGGGTGGCGTGCGGTTCACCTATTTTTTGCTTTCATGACCTTGTTGAAGACTTCGATGCAAGCGCTTTGCCCGACTTCTGAAAGACCCATGGAATGAAAACCATTCAGTTGGTCAGGCTAGCTTCCCCTCCGTCCCTCCCCTCCTTCCTCCCCTGCGCCCTTCACGGCCAGCGGCCTGGCCCATGCCCTTGCGCCCATCCACCCCCCTGATGTTAAATAAAGTTAAATATCACCCCCTGCCATCAACTTTTTGCCTCAAAAAGGGCTATTAGAAAATAAAGAATTCTTAACCTGGCACGCCTAATCATGTCCGACACCGACTACAAACGATTCGACGACCTCATCCTTCGTCATTCGGGCCTCATCAAGGGCCTCTGCCTCCGACGTTCCGAAGGCGACCCCGACCTCTGTGCCGACCTCATGCAGGAGTGCTACATCCACCTCTGGCTCCATTTTGCCACCCTCCAACCCGCCGCCCCCCCCCTCCAGCAGTCCTTTTGGGTCTATTGGCGCTGCCGCAGCCTCTTCTCCCATCTGGCCCGCAGGCAGAATCCCCTCCAGCTTGTCCCTTTCAGCCAGCTCCTCGCCCCCTCCCTCCTCCATTCCGCCGTCGACCCCGATGCCGATTCCGATGCCCTGGCCGGCCAGCAGCGCGACCTTATCCGCTCCCTCGCCCGCGACCTCACCCCACGCGAGCAGCAGGCCCTCGAGCTGATGCTCCAGGACTGCCCGCCCGCCGAGATGGCCCACCTTCTCAGCATCAACCAGCGCAGTGCCATCTCCCTTCGTCACCGTGTCATCAGCAAGCTCCGCCAGCGCTACCACGCCCAGTATCCCCGTTCCAATTCCAATCAGCAGTAACCCCCAAAACATCACACATCATGCCAACCCCCAAAACATCCCCTTCGCCATCCCCTCTGTCGCGCCCTTCTGCCCCTGACGGCCCGTCCCTCTCCTTGGCCGACCGCACCTTCCTTCTTTCGCTCCTTCAGCGCGACACAGCCGACCTCGACAGCCGTTGCCGCCGCTATCGCCGTCGTCTATGCCTCCGGCAGCAAACCTTCTTGCTTGCCCTCTTCTTCCTTCTGGTGGTGGGCGGCCGCAAAGCCCTGGCCGTCATCCCTCAGCCCGCCTCTGCGCGGATTGTCACCACCTGCACCCAGAGCTGCCCCTCCGAGCAGCAACTCCACCAGCAAATCAACCGCCTCATCTATTCCGCACCTTCTCAGGACCTATAATATTCCTACCATGTCACCATTCAGCCGCCCCCTCAGCAAAAGAACCTTCTGGCTCCTTGTGGTCGCACAGGTGCTTATCCTACTCCTTGTGGTCGGTCTTGTCCTGCTGTTCCGCGGTCATCGTCCCCCTCGGGTCAGCCCTGTCTATGAGCGTTATGACCATAGCCCCGGCATTACGGCCACCTTCGTCAAGGACTTCCCCCTGAACGACACCCTTTTCGTCGACGTCACCCTTCTACAGGCTTTCTCCGACTCTGCCTGGCACCTGCTGAGTCGAGACTTCGATATTGATGACCTACCCGGCGAATACCAGGAACCAGGTTCCCATTACAACTCTTTCAGCATTAGTCTTGTCCCCAAATCCAACCCCATGCTACCTATGGACACAACCATCGAACACAACGATGTTTTGGTGGCAGATATAATGCAACAAACCATCAGTATATTCCATATCGTTGACCCCAATCAGCTCATTGCCATCATTAATAGGAAAGTAATTAATATAACTAACTAAAAACACAATTTATCATGAAAAATAAATCTATTACCCTAGCACTTATCGCATTGCTATCTACCGCTGTCGTCAGCTGTCTAGTGTTTTATGGCAACCTTAATAATCGCACTAAAAGGGCATTAATATATTTATCTCAAAGGTAACTATATGGGTAATCCAATCAGTTACATTGTACGCCTTGTAAGGGCAAACCTCAATTTGTATTTTTCCATACCTGCTTATGAAAAAAACAATCATTATCTTTGCCATGCTGCTCTGCTCCTTGGTGTCTAAAGCCCAGTTGCAGTATTGTAACATAGAGACCTATCAGATAGACCGCCTATTTTATCGCATCCTACCAAGCCGAAACGGGGTGGAAGTTGTGGCCAACCAGGACTTGTGCGTTCAGTATCCCAGTGTCGTGGAGGTGCCCGACTCGGTGACCATAGACGGGCAGACATATGCGGTAGTCCGCATAGGAGAAGGGGCCTTCGAGAGCGGCTGCGGCACGTTCACATCAATCAGTCTACCGGAGACCATTAGGGAAATAGGCAGCACGGCCTTTGCCGGAATCTCAACGGAAGTGACCCTACCCAGGTCGGTCCGGCGCATAGAGTGGGCGGCCTTTGCAGCCTGTGTCATGGACACCATGCGCATACCGCCGGAAGTCGAATACATAGCCGAAGATGCCTTTACAGGTGACCGCATAGGCCGCTACGTTGTAGACCCCGCCAACAGATATTACGTGGTGGTGGACTCGGGAGCCCTCTGCAGCAAGGACACGACCCTGCTGCTGGCCTATCCTGGCAGAATAGCAGACACCGCCTATACGGTGCCGTCAACCGTGCTCCGCATAGCGGGATCGGCCTTTTACGGAAACCGCAGCTTGCGGCAGGTCAACCTGCCGGAGGGCCTATGCTCGATAGGCACCTTGGCATTCGGTGCCCGGCTCAAACGACTGCACATCCCGGCCGCCGTGAGCCATATCGATGGGGCGCTACGAGATAGCGCCTCGGCCAGATTCCAACTGACCATTGACCCTGCAAACTGCCACTACAGGCTCCAGGACAACATGCTCCTAAGCCATGATGGCGACACCCTCATACAGACACTGGGCATTCCCTCGGTGCTGAGGGTCCCCTCAGGGGTGAAAGTCATTGCCGAATGTGCCTTCAACAAGGTCGCAGAACGGTCAACGGTCATACTCCCCGAGGGGCTGACAGACATAGAGGACATGGCATTCAACAATTCGGCGCTCAAAGTGGAACTGCCCACTACGCTACGCACAATAGGCGACTATGCCTTTGCCAACACCACCCAAATGGAGACCATATCCATTCCCTCGGTGCGGACGATAGGCAGCTATGCCTTCCTCTACAGCACGCTTAAGACAGTCGGGAACGCCACGAGCCTGCGCAAGGTCGGGGGGCATGCGTTCGATGCATCTTCTCTCCGCAACATGCACTTCGGTGACAGCATCGAGATGATTGGAGAGTGGGCCTTCTCAGGAACGCGGCTTAGCGGCGACATAACCTTCCACTCCCATCTGAAGGGCATAGGTATGAGTGCCTTGGTCACATCCGGTCTGGACAGAGTCACATTCCTTCAAACTCCCGACACGATAGGCCACCATTCCGCCAGATGCAGAATAGTGCGTTTCGCCAGTCCGGAAGTGCCTTCTTCCTATGGCGAGCCATTCTGGAAGAGCGACACGGTGTATGCCCCCTGCGGCAGTAGCAATGAATTCTCCCGTGCCATCAACCATTCGGCCAACACCGTCTTTGCCGACTGGTGCGATGAGGCCATCGCCCCTGGCGAGGCACACTCATGGCTAAAGCCCTATCCCAACCCCTGCCGCGGCATCCTCACCCTTGGCGGCCTCATTGACAGCCAGGCCACGGCCATCGTCCGAGACCTGACCGGACGCGAAGTGCTGCGCCGACAGGTCTCCGCCGCCCAGCCTGCCCTAGACTTGGGCGCCCTCCCCGCCGGCCAATACTTCGTGACCGTCGCCACCCCCCAAGCCACCGCCACCCGTAAACTGGTGATAAAATAAGAACCTCTTTCGTTCGGCAATAAACTCCCAATTCATCAAGAAACGCTGACGCTCTAAACATAGCCGCGGGAGGCCTATTGGAAAAAGTTCTCCCGTGGCTTTTTTAAGCAAAAATATTTGTAATTTTGTGCTATTAATAAAGAATGTCATGAATACGAACAAAAAAATGAAATACAAAGTATTATATCTTTTTTTAGCTTTTTTTGTGCTTTGCGGAAACCACCTTGCAGCCCAAGCACCTGAGTTCCGTTGGGGGGTGTACTATAAAGGGAATGAGTATTCAACAGGCTCTCATTATGATATAATCCATTCCACGGCTTTCGACAGCGCGGGCAATGTGTATGTCTTCGGCCGGTACGGGGTGAGGGGCCAGTTCGACCGCAGCATATATATCTGCCCCATGGACGACACCGTGGGTTTCCAACAAGCCGATAAGGGTTATGGCTGCTTCCTAGCCAAGTTCGACACTTTGGGTACATTGCTGTGGCGCAAATCTGTCCTTTCGAGTAGAAATCCAGTAGACCATCCACTGAACATGGTGCTGAAAGACGGCAGGATTACCATCGCAATAACAAGTTCGTATAAAGGGTCCTATTGGAATCATAATATAGATTGGTATTGGATGTTCGACACCCTCTATAATTGGAGCGGGGCCTGGTTTCGCAGTCTGTATTTTACTGTCTTTGCCACCTTCGATCTGGACGGCAACCGCACCGACACCCACTTCTTGGTATTGTACACGGGTGACCCTAATGCAGATCCGGGATGGGATAATGGATATTTATCTTACGGTGGTATCTCAATGCAGGGGTCTGTAACGCCCAAATATGCCATCGATGCCGACAAAAACATCTGTCTGTTCGCCAATGTTGCTGCTCCCCATACTTTGGAGTGGGTGCCGGGTCACGCCCCCTATATCCAACTGGACAACGACACCAACCGTCGCTACTATCTGGACTACAGCGACCGCTACGAGGACCGAAATCACATGGGGCCGACGGCGTCCTTTCTGAAGATAGACAGCAACTGGAACCTGGTGGCCATGCGGCCGCTGATAGACACCGTCGTGGGCTGGCAGCCATACTATGATGGTCACCACTTCCCAAGCTATATGAATTTCAACTCGGTGAACATGGACGAGGAGGGCAACATGTATGTATGCGGATGGCTGCAGGGGGCATATGATTATGATACCATCAATCCGTTTACCTTCCCCTGCTATTTCTTCCTGGACTCGGTCCACAGCCTGAAGGTGGAGAGCTTCAGGGAGTTGCAGACCTGTCCCTTCATCATTAAGTACGACGGCGACGGCAACGTGCTGTGGGTTCAGAAAGTGTATGTGGAGACGAACACAGCAAAGCCATTCCTCCTCATATACGATGATAGATATAGCTTCATGGAGTGTGCCTACGACTCCTCCCGCGTATACAGCAGCATCCAGTTGGACGTATTCAATAATGTTTTCTCGAATGTATCAGGAGTCAATCGGTTCTATGCCGACAGCAGCCACCTACAGCCGATAGTGCCTGCGCTGCGAGACACTAGAGGGGGGAGGGTTTCGGTATGCCTGGCGTACGACCGCCACACGGGCGAGTACGACACCTATTACGACCTCTTCGACTACGATTCGGTGCCCTTGGATTTTGAAGATTTTATCAATACATTTCATAGGGGCTTTGGCTCCCTGTCAGTGCGTGACAGCATGCTCATCGGGCAGACGGTAATATCAGAGTATACTCGCCCGACCTCGAAACTTTGTAAGATAAATTTAAGAACCCGAGAGATTGAGACATCCTCCCCGGTAGTGGGCGGGAGGGATGACCGCGGACTGTACCACCACCCCAACGGATATCTCCTCCGCTGTGGAAGACAAGAACCTGGACAAACGGTCTCAGGCGACGGTTTCTCAATGAATTGCCCAGACCGAGCCCCTTTCTTCACCTTCTTCTATGACCCGACATTAGACACGCGGCGGGGTCCCTGCCCCGAGGTGGACTCGCTGTGGGTGGCCGCCCTGGAGGGCTTCGACCTCACGCTGGCCTGGCAGGGCGACAGCCCCCGCCGCTCCTACGAGCTGGCCTACATAGCCGACGGCACCGACTGGGCCGACGCCACGGTGCTCACCCTCGACACCGCCTTCGCCACCCT
>JAEEGF012084792.1_pt1 | contig 14666 bp, 12 predicted proteins | sample 9134171 | NCBI WGS metagenome assembly JAEEGF01 (sample SAMN16246542, study PRJNA631951) | gut metagenome | biome: gut microbiome; feature: rumen; material: AP-attached | host: Bos | place: Iran: Karaj | collected 2018-10
TTCACAGGAGCAAGTATGGCCGGAATCTTCAGCACCGTGCGGGTGCTGTTGTCGGGGAGGGTCTCCTCGCGGTAGGCATGGCTGAAGACTGCAAGGAACATCCTGTCCACACCGATTGAGGTCTCAATCACGTATGGCACATAGCTTTCGTTGGTCTCCGGATCGAAATATTGCAGCTTTTTGCCGGAATACTGCTGGTGCGCCTTCAAGTCGAAGTCTGTGCGGGAGTGGATGCCCTCCAGCTCCTTGAATCCGAACGGGAAGTCAAATTCGATGTCGGTGGCGGCGTTGGCGTAGTGGGCCAGCTTCTCATGGTCGTGGAAGCGGTAGCAGGAGGCCTCCATGCCAAGCGACTCATGCCAGCGGATGCGCTCGTTCTTCCAATAGTCGAACCATTTCAGCTCCTCGCCCGGACGGACAAAGAACTGCATCTCCATCTGTTCGAACTCCTTCATGCGGAAGATGAACTGCCGCGCCACAATCTCGTTGCGGAAGGCCTTGCCGATCTGCGCGATGCCGAAGGGAATCTTCATCCTTCCAGTCTTCTGCACGTTCAGGTAGTTCACAAAAATGCCTTGTGCCGTCTCCGGACGCAGGTAAATTGTGTCGGTACCCTCAGCGACGGATCCCATCTGGGTGGCGAACATCAGGTTGAACTGACGCACATCGGTCCAGTTGCGGGTGCCGGAAATGGGGCAGGCAATCTCCAATTCCTCAATCAGAGCCTTCAGGCCGGTCCAGTCGCTCTTTTCCATGCATTCCGCGAAGCGGCTGTGAACCTCGTCATATTTCTTCTGGTGCTCCAGCACACGTGCGTTGGTGGAGCGGAACATCTGCTCATCGAAGTTCTCGAAGCGTTTGGCCGCCTTCTCCACCTCCTTGTTGATCTTGTCCTCGATTTTCTGCAGATAATCCTCGACAAGCACGTCGGCGCGGTAGCGTTTCTTGCTGTCCTTGTTGTCGATCAGAGGGTCGTTGAAGGCATCGACATGTCCGGAGGCCTTCCAGATGGTGGGGTGCATGAATATTGCGCTGTCGATGCCGACAATGTTCTCATGCAGGTTCACCATGGCTTTCCACCAGTACTGCTTGATGTTGTTCTTCAGTTCACAACCGTATTGCCCGTAGTCATAGACGGCGCTGAGCCCGTCGTAAATCTCACTGGAGGGGAAAATGAACCCGTACTCCTTAGCATGGGCGATGATTTTCTTGAAAAGTTCTTCGTTATTTGCCATATTCTCTTTGTTTTCGCATAAATTGATACAAAATGCAAAAATAGTTGAAAAAACAATGCCAAAGGGAGTTTTTGCCGGAAAAAAAAATATGCCAATCTGATTTTCGTATTCGCTTTTTATGGATATTTGCAAATTCTAAAAAGTAATAGGGCATCACATGACAATCTGTAGAAAGTGTCTGTTGTTTATTCTTGTTGCCGAACTCTGTATGGGTGCGGTCTTTGCGCAGAATGTTTCACTGAAAGAGCAGACATTCAATGTAAAGGGTGTTTCTTTCACTATGGTGGGTATACAGGGTGGCACCTTCACTATGGGCGGCACCTATGAGCAGATTGGTGACACTTATGAGGACGAGGAACCTACCCACAAGGTGACAGTTGATGATTTCTATCTTGGCAAAACGGAGGTGACGCAGGCTCTTTGGACTGCCGTGATGGGCGACAATCCCTCCTTTTTCCGGAAGGATAACGGTCCGGTTGAATGTGTGAGCTGGAATGACTGCCAGCTTTTTCTGAAGAAACTGAACCAGCTGACCGGAAAAAAATTCCGTCTGCCTACAGAGGCGGAATGGGAATATGCGGCACGTGGCGGCAACAGGAGCCGTGAATACAAATATGCCGGATCGTTCGATGTGGAGAAGGTTGGCTGGTGCGGGCTGGATTGGGACAGTGGAACCCGTGCGGTGGGGAGTAAGGAACCTAATGAGTTGGGACTATATGACATGAGTGGGAACATCTACGAATGGTGCAACGATTGGTTTGGCCGCTATCGTGCCGAGGATCAGGTTAATCCGCAAGGTGCGCCATCAGGTACCAGCCGGGTGTTGCGGGGAGGCAGCTGGTTTGTGGAACCGCGGTATGCGCGTGTCTCAAACCGTTCCGGCAGCGAACCGGACGCAAGGTTTATCCATATCGGCTTCCGTTTGGCGATGTCTGCAAAATAGTTTGAAATCAAACAGCCTCCAACAATTTTTATTGTGTTGGCAAATGTTTTTGGTTGCATGTCGGTGGTGTATCCTTTTTTTTTCTACCTTTGCATAATTTTTTCCATGTGAGGTGGGGAACGGATGCCCGCCGTGGGAATCAGTGGGTAAGAAATAATAACCATAAATAATATATAATGAAACCGACACCGATTGATGCCAACATCGTCAAAACGAAAATCACGGAGAGCCGGCTGCCGAACGTCGGCAGGGCCTCCATCCGCGAAGTGAAGCGGCTTATCAACGAAATTGAAATTGCCAGCGGCAAAAAGTTCATCCGCATGGAGATGGGTATTCCCGGCCTGCCTGCCGTGCAGATAGGCATTGACGCCCAGAAGGCCGCTCTGGACAGGGGCGTGGCCGCCATCTATCCCGATATCGACGGCATTCCGGAGCTTAAGAACGAGATGGCCCGTTTCTGCAAAAACTTTCTCGACATCGATGTCAAGCCCAGTTCCTGCATCCCCACGGTCGGCTCCATGCAGGCCGGCATGGCCATTTTCATGACCGTGCGCCATCTGCATAAGGAAAAGGACACCACACTTTTCATTGATCCGGGTTTCCCCGTGCAGAAGCTGCAGCACCGTATAATCGGCGCAAAGTTCGAGACATTCGACGTTTACGAATACCGTGGCGACAAGCTTCGCGCCAAGCTTGAAAGCTACCTCTCAAAGGGTAACATCCATTCCATCGTCTATTCCAACCCCAACAACCCCTCATGGGTCTGCCTTACCGACAATGAGCTCCGCATCATCGCGGAGGTGGCGGCCAAATATGATGCTGTTGTGGTTGAGGACCTGGCCTATTTCGGCATGGATTTTCGGCACGACATCTCCACACCTGGTGTGCCTCCCTTCCAGCCGACGGTGGCAAAATACTATGACAAGTATATCCTGATGGTTTCCAGCTCCAAGGCGTTCAGCTACGCAGGCGAGCGTCTGGCCGTCATGGTGATCTCCGATGCGCTCTTCAGCGGCAACTATCCGGACCTGGTCCCCAATTTCGGTTCCGAAAGTCTCGGACATGCCATTGTCTATGGCACGGTTTACGCCCTCACCTCCGGCACCTCGCATTCCGCGCAGCACGCCATGGCCGCAATACTCAAGGCCTGCAATGACGGCGAATACAATCTTGTGCAGGGCATGGTCGCATATCGTGACAAGGCCCACGAGATGAAGCGTCTGTTCACGGAAAACGGTTTCGAGATTGTCTATGACAAGGATGAGGACCAGCCGCTTTCCGACGGCTTCTATTTCACCATCGGATATCCCGGCTTTACAGGGGAGGAGCTGCTTGAGGAACTTCTGTACTACGGCATAAGCGCAATTTCACTTTCAACCTGCGGCAGCCGCCGTCAGGGTTTGCGCGCCTGCGTTTCACTGGTGCATCCGAGCCAGTTCCCGGAACTGGAGGCGCGGCTGAAGGTGTTCCGTGAAAATCACCCTCTGAAATAACCTATTTTTGCGGTTTTTTCCGCAGAATGATGCCAAAAAAACAGCTTTATGTCAATTGTGCCGTCCCTTCCGGGGCGGCCTTTTTTTTGGTTTGTCTTTATAAAACTATAAAAATCAAATATTTAAAAATAAATTTTTTCTAAAAATATTTATCTGCAAATTGTTCTGATGACATTGGAAAAATGACTACTTTTGCAGCCGAATTGTAAAAAGTATAGGAGAGTAACACATTTAACAAAAAAACGTATGTATTTGACACCTGAAATAAAGAAAGATATTTTCAAGGAGTACGGCAAGTCAGAGTTCGATACCGGTAACATTGACGCACAGGTTGCACTGTTCACATACCGTATCAAACACCTGACGGAACATGACAAGCAGAACAGCAAGGACAAAGTGACGGAACGTGCGCTGGTGCGTCTGGTCGGAAAACGCAGAAAACTTCTGGACTACCTGAAGGAAACCGACATCGAACGTTACAGGAATCTTATTAAGAAACTGAATCTGAGAAAATAATTCTCTTCAGAGATGATATGAAAAGGCAATCTCCAAGTTGCCTTTTTTTATGTTTTATTTTAAAAGATGTACGCTGGAGTAAGTGAACATTGTAAATTATTAAAATCAAAAACGAAATGAACGTAGTCACAAAGCAAATTGACATGGGTGACGGCCGGATCATCACAATTGAGACCGGCAAACTGGCCAAACAGGCCGACGGTGCCGCCGTGGTTCGCATGGGCAACACCATGCTTTTAGCCACCGTCTGCACCAAGAAGGAGGCGGGCGAAGATGTGGATTTCATGCCGCTTCAGGTGGAATATCAGGAAAAATACGCTGCTGTGGGGCGTTTCCCCGGCGGTTTTTTCAAGCGTGAGGCCCGTCCCTCCAATTACGAGATTCTGATTGCAAGGTTGGTGGACCGCGCTTTGCGTCCGCTTTTCCCTGAAAACTATCATGCGGACACGCAGGTGCTGGTGACGCTGGTCTCCGGCGACCGCAACGAATATCCGGATGCGCTGGCCGGTCTGGCCGCCTCCGCCGCGTTGAGCGTCTCCGACATTCCGTTCCACGGCCCGATTTCCGAGGTGCGGGTTGCCCGCATCAACGGGGAATACAAGATCAACCCGACCGCCGAGGCGATGCAGGATGCTGACCTCGACCTTATCGTAGCCGCCTCCATGGACAACATCATGATGGTGGAGGGCGAGATGAAGGAGGTTCAGGAGGCCGACCTTATCGAAGCTTTGAAAACGGCACATGCCGCCATCAAAAAGCAGTGCCAGGCGCAGCTTGAGCTGGCCGCCGAAGTGGAGAAGGCCAACCCCAAGCGCGAGTACTGCCACGAGAACAACGACGAGGAGCTGCGCGCCCGCGTCCATGCCGAAACCTACCAGAAGGTATATGATATTGCAAAGACTCCGACTTCCAAGCAGGAGCGCAACGATGCGTTCGAGCAGGTGAAGGCCGATTTCCTGGCCACCATCCCGGAGGATGAGCTGGAGGAGAAGACCCCGATGGTCAACCGTTATTTTGAAAAGGTGACCTGGGAGGCTGTTCGCAACTTTGTGCTGACCGAACGCCGCCGTCTGGACGGCCGCCAGCTGGACGAGATCCGTCCCATCTGGTGCGAAGTGGGTCCGCTGCCATCCGCACATGGTTCGGCCATCTTCACCCGTGGCGAGACGCAGTCCCTGAGCACCTGCACCCTTGGTACGAAATTGGACGAGCAGATTATCGACGGTGCCATCATCGAGGGTACCTGCGACTTCCTGCTTCATTATAACTTCCCGCCCTTTGCAACTGGTGAGGTGAAGCCCATCCGCAGCACAGGACGGCGTGAAATCGGACACGGCAACCTGGCCATGCGCGCCATCAAGCCGATGCTTCCTCCCAAAGAGGAGTGCCCTTACACCATCCGTGTGGTCTCCGACATTCTGGAATCGAACGGTTCCTCCTCCATGGCCACTGTCTGCGCCGGAACCCTGGCTCTGATGGATGCCGGCGTCAAGCTGAAAAAGCCGGTCTCCGGCATTGCCATGGGCATGATCAGCGACGCCGCCACCGGAAAGTATGCCATCCTCTCCGACATTTTGGGAGATGAGGACCACCTGGGTGACATGGACTTCAAGGTCACCGGCACCCGTGACGGAATCACCGCCTGCCAGATGGACATCAAGGTGGAGGGTCTTTCCTACGACGTGCTGGCCGAGGCTTTGGAGCAGGCCAAGCGGGGCCGCATGCACATTCTGGACAAGATGCTGGAGGTGCTGCCTGAGCCGCGTGAGGACTACAAGCCGTTTGTGCCCCGCATCGTCCAGATTCAGATTCCGCGCGACTTTATCGGTGCGGTCATCGGACAGGGCGGAAAGGTTATTCAGGAGATGCAGCGTGAGACCAACACTGTCATCAACATCGAGGAGGTCGGCGAGTTCGGCATCATCGACATCGCATCGCCCGACAAGGCCTCCATTGACGCCGCTCTTGCACGCATCAAGGCCATTACGGCTGTGCCGGAGGTTGGCGAGGTATACGAAGGCCCGGTGAAGAGCATCCTTGAATTCGGAGCCTTCATCGAAATCCTCCCCGGAAAGGACGGTCTGATGCACATTTCCGAATATGACTGGAAGCGGATCGACAAGCTGGAGAACTACATCAAGGTCGGTGACATCATGCAGGTCAAACTGATCGGCGTGGAGGAGAAGACCGGCAAGCTGAAGCTCTCCCGCCGTGCGCTGCTGCCGAAGCCGGAAGGCTACAAGGAGGAGCGTCGTGAGCGCGGCCCGCGCCGTGAACGTGAAGGTAGGGGCGACAAGGAACGTCGGCACCATCACGGAAGGGGAGGCCATGGCCATGAGGATGGCGGCGCCCCCGTGTCTGAAAACTAAAAACTGAAAAGGCTGCCCGCGGGCAGCCTTTTTTTTGTCCCTTTTATCGGATGTATTGATTTTTTTCCGATATTTGCAAATTATTCCAAATTTTGAAAATATGAGATTGGGCAGATTATTGACAGTTGTGTTTGTGCTGTTTGCGGCGGTACGTCCGTCGGCACAGGTTGTGACTCCCGTAAAGTGGGGCTGCAAGGTTGCGGCATCGGGCGATGTCGCGACCATACAGTTCACGGCCACCGTGGAACCCGGATGGCACCTTTATTCGCAATACAACACGCTTGGTATCACGCAGCAGACTGTTTTTGAGTTTGAAAAATCCGCCAATTATGCGCTGATTGGCAAAACAACCGAACCCAAATATGTGGAGCTGACCGACGAGTTCGGCACCGACCGCTATTTTGACAAGTCACCGGTGATTTTCACCCAGAAGATAAAGGTGAAGAGCGAGAAGGATTTCATCCTCAACGCTTCCGTTGATGCGCAGGCCTGCATGGAGGGCAAGTGTGTGATGGTGGGTGAGGAGTTTGAGATTCCGGTGAAGGGTGTGCCGCAGGCCGCCCAAGAGGATGTTTCCGAAACGGATGAGAATGTTACCGATAGCACCGCCGAAATTCCGGCAGTGACAGAAGATGGTGAGGGGGAACCGGAGGCTGTCATAACAGCTGATGAGGAGACGGATGCGAAAAAAAGCATGTCCCTGTGGGCGGTGTTCTTCATTGCCATTGCAGCAGGTTTTGCGGCATTGCTCACACCATGTGTTTTCCCGCTGATTCCGATGACCATCAACTTTTTCATGCACGGAGCCGGTGAGGAGAACAAACAGAGCGGCATTCGCCAGGCTTGGATGTTTGGAGGATCCATCATTTTCATTTTTGCCATATTGGGGGCAATTCTGACACTTCTGTTCGGCCCGGACGCCATGTACAATATCTCCACGCACTGGATTCCCAACCTGATTTTCTTTGTGATATTCCTGATTTTCGCCCTCTCATTTTTCGGGCTGTTTGAAATCACACTGCCAAGCTGGATGATCAACAAATCGGATGCCAAGGCGGACCAGGGAGGATTTATGGCACCCTTCTTCATTGCTTTGACCACGGTGCTGGTCTCGTTTTCCTGCACAGGTCCTATCTTAGGCGGTGCACTGGTCGGATTGAGCACCAGCGGTGGTGCAAACCGGATGATTCCCTTTCTTTCCATGTTAGGCTTCGGCATCGGTTTTGCAGCGCCTTTCACACTGTTGGCCATGTTCCCGAAATTTCTATCCAAACTGAAATCAGGCAGCTGGCTGAATACAGTTAAAGTGGTGTTTGCCTTTTTGGAACTGGCGTTTGGCCTTAAGTTTTTAAGTATGGCTGATTTGTATTGCAGCTGGCATATTCTGGACAGGGAGGTCTATCTTGCCCTCTGGATTGTGATATTTGCCCTGATGGGTTTCTATCTGCTTGGAAAATTACGTTTCAACGGGGACAGTGAGGTGAAGGAAATATCTGTGCTGCGGCTCTTCCTGGCTATTCTGACATTCTCGTTCACCATTTATATGGTGCCTGGTATGTTCGGTGCGCCGCTGAACGCCATCAGCGGATTCATCCCGCCCATGAACACGCAGGATTTCGACATAAACCGTATTGTTTCAGCTGCTCCAGCTTCCCAGTTGCCTGCTGACCGGAAATATGTGGACGAACTGGAGACAGTTCCAGGATTCGAGGCCTTCTTTGACCTTGATGAGGCCAAAGCATACGCCCGCAAGGTTAACAAACCGATTTTCATCGACTTTACCGGAAAAACCTGTGCCAATTGCCGTAAAATGGAACAATATGTCTGGTCTGATCCGCAAGTGACACCCCTGCTACAGCAGGAGTTTGTGATGTGCGCACTCTATTCGGATGCAAATATCAGACTTCCGGAATCGGAATGGGTGAAAGACGATAGAGGCCGTCCTTTGAAGACTTTGGGACGAAAAAATGTCCATTTCCAACAATCAAACTTCAATGTCAACGCCCAGCCATATTATGTGCTGATGGATGCTGACGGGAAGGTGCTGACAAGGAAAAACCATCAGTACGACCGGAATGTGCAGCATTTTATTGAATTCCTGAACGAGGGTCTGGCAAATTTCAAAAAAGGGGCGTCGGAGAGATAATGGCACAGAAGAAGCAGCAGCCACAGGTGCAGTTCAAGAACCGCAAGGCGGAGTTCGAATATTTCCTCTCCACCAAGTTCACCGCCGGCATAGTGTTGGTCGGCACCGAAATTAAGGCCATCCGTACGGGCAAGGTCAACTTGACCGACTCATACTGCCTGTTTATTGGGGAGGAGTTCTGGGTGCGCGGCCTGCACATCTCCGAATACAAGGCCGGCAGCTACAACAACCATGAGCCCAAGCGTGACCGCAAGTTGTTGCTCACCAAGCGCGAACTGCGTAAAATCCGGTCAAAACTGAATGAAAAGGGCACGACAGTCATCCCTACATTATTGTATATAGCTGAAAGCGGCTACGCCAAGCTGGAGATAGCCATAGCCCGTGGCAAGAAGATGTACGACAAGCGCGAGACCCTGAAGGAGAAGGAGGCGCGTCGCAGCATGGCCTATCGTGAGGAAAAAGCATAGATTATGTTGCGGAAAGTGTATTTGACATTATTGCTTCTGGCGTTGCTGCCGCCGTTGTCCGCACAGCGGGATGAGGCTCGCGACCTGGCTTCATTGTCGCTCAGCGGACCGGTGCTCAAAATCCGCGAGTCCGTATACCTTTCCCATAGTTTCCATGTTGACGGGATGCAATTTAAGGATGCTGAAAAGAGTGTCATGACCGGTTTCAGCGAATATCGTTTTAATGATGCGGGTTATATGACATATTACAGGATTTATCGTCAATCGCCGTACAGGGAGCAGACAGATTCCTTCACATTTGACAACCAGAACAGGCTGACCGGCCACATCTGGGGTGTGGGCAGCCGGCGGATGGGACGGAGCGAACACAGGTACAACCTTATCGGGCAATTGGTCTCACTCCGGCAGTATGACGATACGGATGCGCTGTTCTGCGAGACCGCCTACCGTTACCGCAGCGGCCTGCTTTCTGAAGAGAGGACTTTCAGCCGCGCCAATGTGCCGATTTCCGAGATACATTATACTTATGACTCCCTCAAGAGGCTCGTGAAGGAGGAATGCCCGTGGAACCCTTACCGCTATGTGGTTCCCTATGTGAAGGAATACAGTTATGACGCCAACGGATGGCTTTGCAGAATCAGTTATTCGGAAAAGGATACTTCAAAGTGCTGGACCTACCGTAAGACATCAGACCGGAATGGAAAAATACTTTCCGAGGAAACTTACGATTACAGGGATTCATGTATGAAAATCCGTCATTACAAATATGGCTCCCGTGGCAGGCTGGTTTGGGAGGGGTCGCAGGCAGACCATTTGTGGCAGGTAATAAGCTACAGTTACCGTTCAAACCGGTTGAACACAATCCGTAACCGCTATGGTGATGTGGATTTCCGCACCTTTTTCCTAAAATATGACGAATGGGGCAATTGGGTCGAGAAGGCTGAATACGACGGCATCAACCTGCAGGTGACGACACGTGAGATCACCTATGGGGATCAGCCCTTGAATATGAAGAAGACCGCGCCCAGCAAACAGAGTCCCGCCCAAAGATAGTTCAGCTTGAACGGCTGGTTCATCAGCAGCATTGAAAAGGGGATGAATACCGACAGCGACACCACCTCCTGTATGATTTTAAGCTGAGGCAGGGTGTATACCGTATAGCCGATGCGGTTGGCCGGCACCTGTATCATATACTCGAAAAAGGCTATGCCCCAGCTTACGATGGCGGCGATCCACCATGCCTTGCCTGACATGTTCTTCAAATGCCCGTACCAGGCGTATGTCATGAAGCAGTTTGAGCATACAAGCATGAATATGCTGATGACTTGGGGGCTGAATATTATTTTCCACATGATTCACGGATGAGTTTTATGAGTTCGCTGAACACCTGGTTGCAGGTGCGTTCGATTACCTGTGCGCGCTGGTCGCTGAAATGAAGCAGCTTCGTGACAGTCCGTTTTTCGGAGGCGACACCTATCCAGACGGTTCCGACCGGCTTGTCCGGCGTTCCGCCGTCCGGGCCTGCGATGCCTGTGGTGGCGACGGCAAAATCTGTCCGGCAGACGTTCCGCACGCCCTCCACCATTTCACGCACAGTCTCCTCACTGACGGCGCCGTGTTTTTCCAAGGTCTCCGCCTTCACATTCAGCAGCTGCCGTTTCAGTTCGTTGCTGTAGGCCACCACACCGCCCATGAAGTATTGCGACGCTCCGGGCATGGCGGTCAGCCGTGTGGCGATGGCGCCGCCCGTGCAGCTTTCTGCGCTGCTTAGTGTCATGCCATGGCGGCGGAGTGCTTCGGCTGCAATCTCCTGCAGTGATTCCCTGTCTTCGCCAAGAATGTATTCTCCGGCCAGTCCATAGAGTTTGCGGCTCTCCTCCTCCAGCTGCCGCTGCAGTGCGGCCCTGTCGGTGCCGGTGCCGGTCAGCCTCAGCCGCAACATGCCGTGCTGCGGCAGGTAGGCCACGCCGATGTGGGAGGGGAGGGCGGTTTCCCAGTCTTCGATACGGTCCGAAAGGAATGATTCTCCGATGCCTTGGAAAATCAAGTTTTTCTGCAGGATGCAGAGCCCGTCGTTCATCTTTTGGAGGCGCGGCAGGATCTCCCCGCTCATGAGGTGCTTCATCTCCGAAGGGACACCCGGCATCGAAACCACAGTTTTGCCATCCGTCTCAAACCACATGCAGGGGGCGGTCCCGACTGTGTTCACAATCACCTTGCAGCAGGCCGGCACCAGCGCCTGCATCCGGTTTGTCTCCGTCATGGGGTATCCGCGTCCCGCAAATATCCGTTCAATGTTGCGCAGGCTTGCTTCGTCCTCCACCAGTGTGGAATGGAAAAAGTCGCATAGTGTCTTTTTGGTGATGTCGTCCTTCGTGGGGCCTAGACCTCCGGTTATCAGCACGACATCAGCCTGCTGCAGGCTGCGGACCAGTGCGTTTTCGATGGCTTCGCGCCGGTCGGCGACACAGACAATGTCCGTCACCATACAGCCGTTTGCGGTCAGCTGCTGCGCCATCCATGAGGCGTTTGTGTTGGTCACCTGGCCGATCAGCAGCTCGTCTCCAATGTTGATTATGTTAACTCGCATGTTGGTGTTTTATTTAAAAATGCAAAGGTAGAAAAAAAATATGGCGGATTTGCATTTTTGTATTGATTTTTTTACGACTTTTGCACGCTTAAATTTTACAAGTTTCAAATTTTAAAAGTAATTTAATGTCAACAAAAATCAGATTACAGAGACATGGTAAAAAGGGTCAGCCTTTCTATCACATTGTCATTGCAGACGGTCGTGCACCTCGGGATGGACGTTACATTGAACGTATCGGCACGTACAACCCTTTGACCGAACCTGCCGCCGTTGTATTGAACTTCGACAGGGCCCTCTATTGGGTTAACTGCGGAGCCGAACCTACTGACACCGCCCGCTCCCTCCTTCGCAGGGAAGGCGTGTACATGAAAAAGCACCTGTTGGGAGGTGTGGCTAAGGGCGCCTTCTCGGAAGCCGAGGCAGAAGCCCGTTTCTCCGCCTGGAAGGAGGAGAAGGACCGCCGGATGAGCGATTGCCGTATCAAGGCGATTGAAGCCGGTAAAGAGGTGGCCAAGAAGAGGCTTGAGGCCGAAACAAAGGTGAAGGAGGCCAAAGCTGCTGTGGTTGAGGAAAAACGCCGTGCCATCGCAGAGAAGGAGCGTGAGGAACGCGAGGCCGCTGAGGCCGCTGAGGCCGCCGCTGCCGCTGAAGCCGCCGCCAATGCGCAGACGGAAGCGGAGGCTCCTGCCGAAGCTGACGCCACCGCCGAGGCCGAAACCCCTGCCGAAGCATAACAGGTGTATGCGGTCCGACGATTTTTTCTACCTTGGTAAGGTTACAAAGGTTGTCGGTCTGAAAGGGGAACTTTCGGTTTATCTGGATACGGACGAACCGGAGAAATATTATTCAATGGAATCAGTTTTTCTTGAACAACAGGAAGAACTGGTTCCTTTTTTTGTGACCTCCCTTAAAGTGAAAAACCGGCAGCAGGTGGTGGTGCAGTTTCAGGATGTCGATGCCGGTTATGCCCCGTCTTTGGTCGGCGCGGAGCTGTTCCTGCCGCTTTCCATGCTGCCTCCGCTGACCGGAAACAGGTTCTATTATCATGAAATAAAGGGCTTTGAAATCGTGGATGAGGAGCAGCGTCGGGTCGGTGTATGCAAGGATGTGCTGGAATATCCGCACCAGGCCCTGTTCCAGATCGACCATGATGGCACCGAAGTGCTGATTCCAATCGTGGATGATCTTATCCGACATGTGGACCGCGCGTCACGGCGGATTGTCGTATCCATGCCGGAAGGGCTGTTGGACATATACCTGAATCCCTCCCTGGAGTAGTTTTTTCCCATCTGTGGGACCCCCCTTAATTTTTTTGTGATTTTTTTTGATTTTTCCATGCGAAATGTGGAATTTTTTTTATACTTTTGCAAATTAACAAGGAAATAAAGGAAACTATATACTTTATATGCGTAATTCTTTTGTAATAATAATGTTGTCAGTGATTTGCCTTGTCTCCAACAAGGTGGTCGGACAAGCGGTTTCTGAAGAGAAGACGGCTGTTTCTTCTTCCGATTCTGCCTTAAGGGCACTATATGCGGAGGGGAAAAGTCTCTTTTTGCAGGAGGATTACGAAAAAGCGGCGGCCTGTTTCTCCGAATTGCTGGCCTTGCGCCCCAATCTGGCGGCAGCCTATAACGACCGTGGCAGCTGCAACCGGATGCTCGGACGTTATGAGCAGGCTTTAGCCGATTACACGGAGGCCATCAAGTTCCGTCCGTGTGCCGCCTACTACTGCAACCGTGGCAGTGTGCGGGTGAAGATGGAGGATTACGATGCGGCGATTTCTGACTATACGTTGGCCCATGCTTTGGACACCAACTATTATCAGGCGTTGAACAACAGGGGGATAGTCTATCTGAACACAGGTTCGTACCGGCGTGCGGTGGAGGATTTCACCGCCTGCATCCGGTTGAAGCCAGACTATTATCTCCTGTACAACAATCGCGGCATCGCCTATTATAAATTAAAGGAGTTTGAACTCTCCTTCGCTGATTTTAACAAGACCATCTCGTTGAACGGGGAATATGGCAACGCCTACCTTCATCGTGGCAACATAAGGGAGATGCTTGATGATGACGCGGGGGCTTGTGAGGATTGGAGCCGGGCATTGGCATTGGGTGTCAAGCAGGCGGAGAAGTGTTTGGAGAACTGCAAGAATTAATGTATAGTAAATAAAGTATTAAAAGGATATAAAGAAAAACATATTTATTAATTTATAAATTTTCAAACAGATGAGAAAGTTTTTTATTTTATTGTTTTTTCAGGCGTTTGTAGGATGTCTGTTTGCCCAGAGCGTGGAGTTCAAGCAGGCAAATTTTCCTAACAACACGAAAAAAGAGTTCAAGAGAGCTCTGAAAAACAAGAAAATGGGAGAAAAGACCATGAAGGCTGAGGATTATCGCACCGCGGTGAATTTCCTATTGAAAGCCAATGAGTTCAATCCCAAAAATGCTGAATTGAATTATGAAATCGCCAATTGTTACGAGCATTTGAGCCAGATTCCTGAGGCGGTGCGGTATGCTGAAGCGGCCTATGCCCTGGATTCCCTTGTCGCCCCGGAATTGGTGTATTATAAGGGTTATGCCCATCAGATGCGGTATGAGTTTGACGATGCCGTGAAGTATTACCAGCGTTATCTCAAGACGCCGGGAGTCACCCGTGAGGGCAACAACAAGGCTCAGCAGCGGATCAAGGAGTGCAAAAACGGCAAAATGCTGGTCCGTCGCGGTGAGATCCCTTGCAAAATCTACATTCTGGACACCAATGTGAACGGCAAGTATGACGAGTACGGCCCTGCGGTGACTGCAGACGACAGCACCCTCTTCTTCACCACCCGTCGTACCATGAAGAAAAATCCGAACAAGGGTTATGCCTCGGACGGCAAATACTATGAGAAGATTTTCCGTT
>JAEEGF011411606.1_pt1 | contig 14665 bp, 17 predicted proteins | sample 9134171 | NCBI WGS metagenome assembly JAEEGF01 (sample SAMN16246542, study PRJNA631951) | gut metagenome | biome: gut microbiome; feature: rumen; material: AP-attached | host: Bos | place: Iran: Karaj | collected 2018-10
AACTGCAATTTTTGGCAAGAAAATCTTGATGAAAACCTCAAAAAATCGCCGTTTCTTCCCAAAATGCCCGTTTTTTCCCAACAAGTTTGAAAAATTTTCAGTCATTTTTTCTTTTTTTAAAAATAAAATATGTAACTTCGCATCCGTTTAGAGCAAATTTTTGCCAATATGCCTCGTTAATTGCAAGTCTGTCAATTTGCCCCGTCTATTGCAACTTTGTAATTTGCCGAATAAAGTACGATCACTTTATTTACTAACTTAAAATAATAAATTTACAAAAAATGAAAAAATTTTTTACACTTTTCGCCTTGCTCTCGGTAGGACTGAGTGCATGGGCACAAACGTACACGCTTGAGTTAAGATCTCGTTATGCTTGGTATGACGAAATATATAATTCATGGGATCTTGGAGAAATAAAACCAAATGAACCATTAAGAAAGCTAATACATCTTGAATATAATGAAGAAGAGCAAATAGTAATTAATGAAGTCGCATTATTGAAAGATGGAGTTGAGACGTATAATTATAGAATATTCTATTTAGGTGAACAATATTCTACTGGTTGGTACGACATTACCTTCACTTATAACCCAAATGCTGATTGGAATGGGTTTAACCATACAGTTAATTATGATGGAGAATATCTTAACATTGAAGATGGTGTAACTACAATTCACCTCTCAGACGAGATAACCATTGGAAATGGTGGGTATGTAAATGCTATAGATTATACACGTTCTTGCACCAACAAGTGGGGTACTCTCTGTTTACCCTTTGATATAAATGCTCATCAAGATGATGTAACATTCTATACATTGATTAATGCTACTTCGAATGCATTAATCTTCTCTCCAATTGAGAATGGAAAGATTAATGCTGGTGTTCCATTAGCTTTCAAGCTTGGCGATGGACAAAATGAACTATCAATAAAAAGTGAAGATGTATTAATATCTTTATCAGATGATGAAATGAGCTCAGAGCCTATTGGTAGTTGGACAATGCATGGAACCTTCGAGTCTGTAAATAGTGGCTCCAACACTTATTATTATATTGCAAACCGCGATGGTGAAGATGGTGTCTACTATGGCACGAATATCACAGTTCCTCCCTATCGCGCTTGGTTCACAGGTCCTACACCATCTGGTGCTCCTCTCCGCATCTCCGTTGATGAAACCGAAGGTCTCCAGTTCGTAGAGCAGGAGGACGGCACCGTGAAGGTTAGCTATGACCTCCAGGGTCGCAAGCTTAACGAAGCTCGCAAGGGCCTCATGATCGAGAATGGCAAGGTAATTATGGTTAAATAATAAATACAGAAATAGAAGATATGAAAAAGTTATATACAACCCCTGCACTCGATGTAGTCTCGTTCGATTGCAATGATATCGTTACCGCCTCTGGTGAGTCTTTGGAAATGAAAGGCGAATGGAGCAATAATACAGCCAACGCCAAGAACCGCTCCGACATCTGGGGTGAGGATTAATAAATAATTCCTAAACCATTTATCCCTTTATACAGCCCCCTCAGTCCTCCTGATTTGGAAGACTGAGGGGGCTTTTTGTCATTAACGTTTGAATCACTCTACGGATTTACAGAGATTAATCAGATTTTATTTATTAGCGACAAGCAGATAATCTGATAAATCCGTTTCAATCCGTAGAGAAAAAAGAACCATCGTGATAGATATTTAATACATATTCGTGACCTATTTGATTTTTTTCCCCATTTTTTTGGAGTTTACCGAAAAACACGCTATCTTTGCAACGAAAAACTAAAAAAAGTTCTCAAACACTCATTGAAGGACATGATGAACGATAAACCCAAAAGAATCCCCTACGGGATGCAGAACTGGGAGGACGTGCGCCTCTCGAACTACTACTATGTCGATAAGACCCGCTTCATCCCCGAGATAGAGGCAGCGAATCACTATTTCTTCTTCATCCGTCCTCGCCGCTTCGGCAAGTCGCTGCTGATGAATATGCTGCGTCAATATTACGACGTGCGCAAAGCCGAGCTCTTCGACCGACTCTTTGGCGACCTGTGGATTGGCCAGCATCCCACCGAGAGCCACAACCAGTACCTCGTGCTTTATCTGAACTTCTCGATGATTGGGGGAGGATTGGACAAGTATGAGGAGAGCATGAACTTCTATTGCATGCAGGAAATGCAGTCATTCTGTCGTGTCTATAAGGATTTACTGCCAGATGGCACTTTGGAAGGACTTAATCAAAAAATGTCAGCAAGAGAGATGTTGTCACACCTCAGCATCATGGCGCGTGAAGCAGGTCAACAGATTTATCTCTTCATCGATGAGTACGACCACTTCACCAACGACATCCTTGCTGACCCAGCCACCGAACTGGCATACAAGTCGCAAACCCACGGCACTGGTGCCCTTCGTCAGTTCTTCAATGTTGTGAAAGGCAGTTCAGACAGCGCCATCAAACGTGCTTTCATCACGGGAGTCAGCCCCGTGACGATGGATGACCTAACCAGCGGATTCAACATCGGTACCAACTACACGACACAGCCAGAATTCAATGCAATGGTAGGGTTCACCGAAGAAGAGGTACGCGAGATGATTGATTATTATCGCCAATACTATACGTTCCAGCATTCGACCGATGAACTCATCGATATTATGAAGCCATGGTACGACAACTATTGTTTTGCCAAGGATTGTGTCGATGAATCGCCCTTGTATAATAGCGACATGGTCCTCTATTTCATCGACAACTATATCCGACGTAAAGGACGAGTCCCCGATAATATGCTTGATGCGAACATCCGCACTGACTACAACAAGCTGCGAATGCTGATTCGCAAGGATAGAGGCTTCGAGCACGACGCCAGCACCATTCAGCACATCGTCGAGACCGGCAGCATCACAGCCGAACTGAAAGACCATTTCCCTTCAGAGCGCATCACTGATCCTGACAACTTCGTTTCGCTACTCTACTATTTCGGTATGCTCACCATTGCGGGTAGATACCGCGACGAAATACTGTTCCGCATCCCGAATCAAGTGGTTCGCGAACAGATATACGGTTACCTGACCCAGACATACCGCGACAACGATCTCTCGGTGGATGACTACCAGCGCGGCAAATTGATGGGTAACATGGCATACGATGGTGACTGGCGTCCCTATTTCGAGTTCATCGCCGACACGTTGCATCGCTACTCCTCGAATCGCGACAAGCAAAAGGGCGAATTCTACGTCCACGGATTCACCCTTGCAATGACATGCCTGCAGAATTTCTACTTGCCCATCAGCGAGCAGGATGCTGGCGTGAAGAGCCTGAGAGGACAGGAGGTGAGTGGTGGTTATGCCGACATCTATATGCAGCCTCGCCTCGACAACTATCCAGACCTCGAACACAGCTATCTGCTCGAGTTGAAGTATCTGTCTTCATCATCCACCGACTCCGAAGTCGAAACAGCTCGCCAAACCGCCATCGCCCAGCTCACGCGCTATGCCCAAGGCATCAACATTGCCGACACCATCGGACACACCCATCTCCATCGTCTGATTCTCGTATGGCGCGGTATGGAACTTGCCATCGCTGAGGAGTTTTAATTCATTGTGCATACAATCAGACGCTGATTATGAAAATATTTAGGATTATTATTTGCGTATTTGTAATTCTTTCATTAATCTTCTTCAATTGGAATGATATTTCCAATGAACATAACATAATTAACCTGCTGCTATGTTCATTGGCAATACTATTCACTGTATTTATTTGGCATTCTTTCGGCATTTGCAGCGTGGAATTTCTACTCTGTGAAAGGTGATATTGCCATGTCGTTATTAGGAGGGACCTTAGCATTGGTTTCAATAATCATCTCGTTCAGCTCATTCTTCAAGTGGCAGAAGAATCGCCCCAAGCTATACTCTGTTATAAGTATTGTCATTCCAGTGCTTCTCTTGATTTCGTTTCTTGCTTTCTTCATCCTACGGATCATGTTTTAGCCTGTCGAATAACCGTCCGCTAACTCCCACTAACTCCCTAATAAATTTATTAATCTATGAAAAAACTCGGTCTATTTCTTGTACTGTTTGGCGCCGTGTATCTTATCTACAAGATATGGGCATATTCCACTGGCGTAATTAGTCAGACATCCCTGATTTTCGGTGTGCTCCTGGCAATTTACCTCATCTTCGACGGCTTCGATAAGATTTACTCCTGGGAGCAGACTCACCCCAAACTCTATAAATACGTCGGCATCAGCTTTTTGATCTGTATGATCATCTTCTTCATTGTAGCTATCGTGCAGGCTTATTTGTCGAGAGGGTAAGACAACGCGAGCCGGACGGCTTTTCTGGCGAAGTTCCCATTGCCATTTGGCAAACAAATATGGGATATAAAAGAAGGTGAAAATGGATTGGAGACGTTGGGCTTCAATAGCCCGTCTCTCAATCCGGAAAATATGCTGCCTCAATGGCAGCAGAAAATTGCTTCGCAGAAAATATAGTTGGTCGATGCCCATTCTCTGACCCAGTTTATTTTCTGCACGAAGTGCAATTTTCTGCAGGTATTGGACCTGCTCATTTTCCGGCAGAAACAACCAGGCCATTGGGGCCGAGGTTGTCTGCCATTTTCACCTTCTTTATAATAATTCTATAATTCTCAAATTCTTGATAAAAAAATCGGGATCCGGAGGCTCTTTTTCTGGCTTTGCCTTTTTTCTTCCTCTAAAGGAGGACTTTTTTTCTTTGAAAGGTGTAGCACGGCAGCAATGCCGTGCGCTGAAAAGTGATGCATGCAGATGTGAGTGCTCGCATTCACAGATATATGCAGCGCTTGTCAGCAATGGGTGCTCCGCACCTACACCTTTCAAAGTTTTTTTTTCATAAAAATGATTTTCATTTCCTACCAGGATACCTTCTAAAATACTCCTCAACCTCATCCATTTTCCTTCTTGCCGACGCTTTCCAATCTTCATCATCACCATTCATAATATTGGCCACATACGCATCCCATTCATTTGAGCGGAAAAATTCCCGCATCTCAACGATATATTGCTCCAATCTTGTCTTCACATTATCGAAATCCGAGATCACCCAATCAAAGCCATTGAAATGCAGAACAATATTATGATTGCGATGCAGATAATTCACCTCCACATAAGCCGTCTTCTTGCCGATAAAAGTGTAATCTACTACCTCCACCTTAGCATCTTCGTATCCTTCATAATCCTGGCCCGACACGAAATAATACAGCCATTCTTCATATCCGATTTCGCCTATTCCGCCCCCAGGAATCTCGAAAGCATGATTCAGCACCCTGTAAAACGATGGCTCAAACGCCACCATACGGCAATTATCCATCCCATGATCAGGAATATACGGAACCAGTTCTGCCACCCTTTTTTTGATATAGTAATCCTTGTAATAATATTGACCATACACATCTTGTATAGCCATCATGCTGCATGCCAAAAGAAATAAAGAAAGAATCAGTCTTTTCATTGTATCACGTTTTAGTGGTTTGTGAAATAGTGGTTATATAACTTCTATATAAAAAAATGTGGTGAAAATGGATTGGAGACGTTGGGCTTCAATAGGATTGTTTATATTCGGCTAAGGCCGTCCCCATGAATGGGGCCCCTTCCCTTGATTGCTGCAAAGCATCAATCTGCGGGTCCGGAAAATGTGCTGCTTCAATGGCAGCAGAAAATTGCTAACGCAGAAAATAAAGATGGTCGATGGAGTTAGCAGGCTTTGACCCGTTTATTTTTTGCCATCTATTGGAGATGGCAATTTTCCGGCAGTTGGCACGGCTATTGACGCCTGTGCCACTGCCATTTTCACCTTCTTTTAATTCCTTTTTTTTTTGCTAAATAGCAACAGGAACTTTGCAAAGATACAGAATTATATATTGTGTGCAATATCATATCATCGATTTAACATCAGTTTAACATATCACCTCCGCACACTTAGTCCCACTTCACCCCAATCCCGTACTATCTGTCCTCCACCAATCCCATCTTGCTGTGAGATTGTATCAAGTGTCCACCACCAGTCCAATCTCACTACATCCTCTGCATCACCTGTACACACTTAGTCCCATCTCACTAATATCCTGTATCAATTGTACCCAATCAGTCCAATCTTGCGAGTAGTTTGTATCAAGTGTTCACAAGGAGTACATCCTCGTATTATCTACTGCACCAACTGCGTACACCTACTCCCATCTTGCGGTGGGATGGGATTAGGTGTACGGGAGAGGGGCAGGAGAAGAGTAAGATGGGGTAGTGGTCGGCCAAAGCAAACTATCAATTTACAAGCAGATTAAGGAACTCAAGAAGATTGTGAAGATTGCTTCTCAGCTTCTTCTATTAAAGTGAGTAAGTTTGGTTCGTCGGATTTTGTAGCTGCATCTGACTTAGCAGACTTTCTTCCTTTCGATCTACGTTGAGTAAGAAGATAGACCTCACCTCCTGCTTCTTTGTCGTAATTGGTGTCACGTACTACATCGAAAAAGATGTTCGAACCAGACTTGTAATTATAACGTAGTAAATCGAAGAGCGCAGTTGTATCCAAGAAGAAATAATTACCAGACTTCTTAACCTGGAATGCATCTGGGTTAGGTTCTTTAATTTTCACCATAATCAAGTCGGCATTAATAGAATCATCTTTGCCAATTAAAAACGAGGTATTGGTATCAAGATCCATTGCTTTAGCTGTATCTCCGGAAAAACCAAGTTTTCCGCTCTTTTGAATTGTAACCTTCAAAACACGTCCAAAACTTTTTGCACTATAAAATTTTATTGCCATATAAAAGATGAATAACATTGAATAAGACGATGCAAAGATATTGCTATTTCTGAAATAACAAAAGTATTAAGTGTTAAAATCCGAATAATTCCCTTATTTTCTATTCATGAATTTTCTTTTGCAAATTGAAGTGGGCAAAATAAACGTTGAATAAGAACCCATATTGACGATTCGTTTGTTGAATTATTATCGTTTCTGTTGTCGATTTGACTAAAATGAAATGATCGAATGCAATAAATTGCCCTTTTTCGGTTTTTTTTTGATAAAATTCGTATATTTTCGGGCAAATATTTGGTACTTTCGATAATATGCTATATCTTTGTGCACAATTAAAAACAATTTAGTGATATGAAAACTGACAAACATATCATCTTGGACATATTTGGCGGCCATAGTTCAGCCGCAAACAACATAGAGACAGCATTTCAGGGTGAAATCATCCTGAATGTGAATCAGCAGCTATTATCTCGTGACGAGATAGAGTTGTTGAAGATGTTATTTAAGGTATTATCAATTCTTCAAACACTTCATCCAGTATTTTCTTGGCTAATTAACGTCAATTATAAAGTAGATAAACTTTTGCGTTCCCTTGTTAATTCAGAAAAACCATACTTTGATGATACCGAAATTCCTAATCATTATGAAGAAGCCCGAATCCTTCGCTCTTATGAGGATAGTGGGCTAAATATTTCCATTTCAGACTTATTCAAATCTATTTCCCAAAATGTCTCCTTATGGAGAATGTTGAAGTTATCTAAAGAAGCACCCTGCAAACTAATTGTTATGCATGGTGTTTCCTGCGGCATCTTGTTTTGTGTATTTAGACTTTGAATATTTTTCTCTTACTACAAAAGTCCATATTGTATCCTTTTCAGTACGTGACAATAGAAACTACTAATTTAAAACAAGGAAACAATTTGGATTTCTGCGAGAGAAACAGCAACGGATTTCAAACCCAAAATTGAAATAGCTTTATAATGGTTTTTGAGGATAATAAGAATCCTAATAATCATAGCATCGAGCAAAAAAACTCGACGAACCAGCAGGATGGGACTTTTAAGTCTCCTCCAATAATTCCTGTCCAACTTGAAGATGGAACAATTGTAGCATGTGTTTCACTTAATGACTATAATGCATTATTGAAATCTACAAATGCAAAGAATGCAGAATATGAAAAAAGAATTAATGAGCTTGTGGATAAGAATCAGCTTTTAGAGTCGGAACTATCCTTGATAAATAAAATTAATATTGGTGAGAAGCCATCACAAGAATACTATGATGTACCGACTTGGATTTTATCGAACAACATCAATGGACAAACGGTAGCCTCTGTGTTGGTTAAACTACTCAACCATAAAATGGCAAATAAATATCTAATTGAAAATTCCCGTAGTTGGTATAAGGTCTATAGATGCTTGAAATGGTATAATATACTATCAATGAATTGTACTTTATCTAACTATTGTGATTTTATCAACGATACTATTCTTGACCATATCGACGAAAAACAACGTATTGATAATCTAAGATGTAAGATAGATAATTACACAAGTATTAAGGGAGACTATCCTCCAAAGAAGTACGATCCACCCAGTTGGGAAACACAGTGTAGATACGATCCTAAGGGATGTAAATCTCTAAAAAATGGAATACTTATACTTAATTTCTTAAAATACTGTCTGAAATTACAATAATAGGCACTTGTAAAGACTTTTGCAAGTGCCTATTATTGTAGTTATTTTTTAAACAGTTACGTAGAACAGTTACATAAATAGAATGATATAGAGTTATATTCTTATGTCTTTTTATAAACAGTTACGTTGAATAGTTACGTAGAGCTATTACGAATAACAATCGTATAAGTGTTTGACTTTCAGTATATAGTTTAGTTTTTATTTTATAAATCAACATTTTTTCGTACCTTTGCAGAGCTTTTTGAAACAAGGAGCCGCTGCTTTTGTTGTATGAAAGTAATGAGCTACCAAATTCCGAGTTTCAAGCGTATAGTAGAAGCTTATCTGAGCACAGATAGACTTCTTGAGTTCGAAACGCCAAACCTGAAATGTTCCCGGGAATGGCGGTGCGAGGAACATAAAAACTTTAATTCCACATTATAAATTATGGTAATTAAAGAAACCTCTGCTGAAGAGGCTAAACTACAGAAAGATATCACCCTAACGGGTGGTGGTACCGGGCTTGACCCCATCGACAAGATGGTGGAAGAAGCTGCACTCCAGGAGTCCGAAGAGGAACGCAGAAGTCGCGAAATGAGAGACCAACTGATGAAGTATGTAATTCATGCCGATTCAGAGTTTCCGCCAGATGAAAATTTGCTCGAAATCGACCATGTAGGATGCTTTGCGCTTAAAGACCTGGTCGGCGTCAAAGCGAAACAGAAGATGGGCAAGACAACGATGATAGGCATCTTGATTGCAGCTCTGCTCTGTGGACAGTGGAACAAGGTGAAACGTGCCATCAATCGGAAGGTCAAGATCCTCTATGTCGATACCGAGCAAAAAGATCGAGACACCAACCGACTGAACCAAAAGGTGCTCCGTATGGCGGGATTACCTATCAAAGATATCGAAGGCCTTTATTTTGTGAACCTACGCAAGCTGACCACTGAAGAATGCCGAGAAATATTGCCACGATTTATCGAATCCTTTCGACCTGAAATCGTATTTGTCGATGGCATTGTCGATTTGGTAGGTGATTTCAATTCGGTGGAGGAGAGCCAAGCCGTTGTGCGCCAGCATCTAATGTTGGCAGAGACGTACAACTGCTGCATCGTCGAGGTTCTGCACACGAACAAGCAAAAGGAGGATTCGAACATGCGTGGCCACCTCGGGACGATTCTTTCGCAGAAGGCTTCGAATGTGTTCAAATGCGAGAAGGACCCGATTACTAATATAGTGACGGTCAGCTGTGACGATTATCGCCATGCACCAATCCCATCGTGGAGTTTCTCGTTCGATCAGCATGGAAATCCTTTGTGTGCTGATGAACTTGTGGCACAGATTGAGGCTGACAAGGAAGCCGCAAAAGAACGGAAAACCGAGATTAAGAAACAGCAGGAAGATGAGCGTCGTATGACCGCTGTTCGCAAGGCTTTCGATTCGCAGAAGGAATGGGTTCGTAAGGATCTTGAAGTATTTATCGGAAATGAATTGAACTTGAAGAAATCTGCTACAAGTTCTTATGTTCGTTCGTTGATTGATTCAAGAATTCTTTCGCCCGAAGGATTCAACGGAATGCTTGTTTTTAATCAAACTGAAAGTAATAATTAACCGTTGTGAAGCCTGTCCACAATCCATCCATCCGCCTAGCGTATATATAATACGCGGCGGATGGACGGACTGATGGACTTCACAAAAAATCGTAAATGATATGATTTCTACCAATTCAGAAATTCGTTTTATTCTCGATCCTCGTCGTGGTTCGTCCTGCAAGACTACTTGTCCTCATTGCGGTGGTAAGAAGTGCTTCAAACTTTATATCGACACTGAGACGGGTGAGCCGCTTGGAGAAGAGTGCGGGCGTTGCGACCATGAACAATCTTGCGGCTATCATTACAAGCCGCATGACTTCTTCCAGGATCATCCCGAAGTGAAGCAGAAACTCTTCCACAAAGATAGTTTCTCTTCCTTTAAGAGCACTAATTCACGACCAATGAGTGAGCGATTGAATCCGAAACCGATGCCTGAGGAAAAGGTTGTTTACTTTGAGATGTCGATGGTACAGGCACGACATTTTGAGGATCAGACTTTCATGCCATGGTTAAGGGCAAAAATACAGGAAGACGACACGGTGAACCAAGCTTTCGAGGATTATTTGCTTGGTGCAACCAAGTCGAAAGCATTCGCTCAGCAGGGTATTATCTTCTGGTATATCGACTACGAGAATCGTGTTAGAGATGGCAAGATTATGTGGTACGGAGAAGATGGACATCGCACCATCGACCCAAACTGGGTGTCAAGTCAGATGCGAAAAGCAAAACGTATCAGCGATAACAGCGTAACTAAGAAATGCTTTTTTGGTGAACATCTGCTGAACCGTTATCCCGATAAGCCTGTCGCCATAGTCGAGAGCGAAAAGTCGGCTGTCTTCTGTTCCTGTGTCTATCCGCAATACCTTTGGCTTGCTACGGGTGGATGTGGTGGTCTGAATGCCGAGAAGATGGAGGTGCTAAAGGGCCGTCGAGTAGTAATCTTCCCCGACAGCGGCAAGCTCGACGATTGGCGCAAAAAGCTCCAAGATGTAAAAGGAATTGATTTCCGCTTCAATGAAGCTTTGGAAGCATATCCCATCAACTCCGACCTTGTGGATGTCAAGTTGGGAGAGGTTTTGCCAATAACAACATCAACAGAGACTGCGCCGACCAATAGCGAAAACTCGCAAAATGCCGATGCTATTTCTGCTGTTCCTCCTCGTCAATCCTTGGCAGCCGAAAAGTATGAAGAAATGCGTCAAGATTACCCTGCCGTAGGTTATCTCGGTGACCTCTTCGGTCTTGAACCGCTGGATTATTGCCCGTTTTAACTCTTTCTCATTAATAACAAAGGGCTCGCACTCTTAGCGCGGGCCCTTTTGTTAAAATATTTATTCAGATGATTGCACTATTTCACCATTACCTTCGCGCACTTCTCTCCCATCCTGACGATGGCGGTGTTGCCGGATGGAAGGTGATTGACAACGGAGGCTGCTTCGCCTTGATCAGAAGCCGAGCCGATGAACTTGCCATCGACGGAATAGATGTCGATGCGGCCGGTGGGCGATGCGTAGTCGAGGGTTTCGATGGATTGACCATCCCAGGCGACGATGTCCTTGAAGTTCTTCCAGGGCTCTGCAGCCTTATATGCCTCGATGGAAGTAGCGGGGACGTGGAGAGTTGCGTTTTCGACAGGCGAGTAAGCGAAAGCATAATTGCCGGTTGATGGCACATTCTCGGCAAGGCAATAGACATCAGTAAGCGCAATACATTCGCTGAAGGCATAAGCATCTATACTTTTTACAGAACTCCCGATGTAAACAGTAGTCAAAGTGAAGTCTTACAAAAAAGCAGCTTGTCCAATAGATGTCACACCGTTGGGGATAGTAATGGAGTGCAGGTTGTTGCATCGATGGAATGCATATTCTCCTATTGAAGTCACACCATTGCCGATGCTGACGGAGGCCAGATCGACGCAGAAAGAGAAAGCATACTCTTCGATTGAAGTCACGTCGTCGTGAATGGTAACGGAGGTAAGACTGTTGCAGCTGTCGAAAGCATATTTCTTAATAGTTGTCACACTATTGGGAATTATAAGATCGCTAACTATTTCACCATTGACATACAAAGATCCCCCATTGCAGGTTGGAGCGCTATAGGAATTAGCGAAACTAATAGAACACCAAGAAGCAATATCCGAAATGTTTACGGTGTGCAGCTTTCTGCAGGAATCGAATGCGTCGTCATCAATTGTTGTCACGCTGTTGGGGATAGTGATAGATTTTAAATTGATGCAATCTCTGAAACTCCCACAACCAATGGAAGTCACGCTGTTGGGTATGGTAACGGAGATGAAGCTGCTACAGCCAATGAAAGCATATCCCCCAATCGATGTCACGCTTTCGGGAATGATAAGATCTTTGATTTCTTCACCATTTACATATAATTTTGCCCTATTAACAAGTGGATTACTAGTAAATGACTCGAAATGAATAGAACAAAAAGCAGCAATATCTGAAATTGTCACGGAGTCTAACATTCTGCAGGCATTGAATGCATCTGCATCAATTGTTGCCACGCTGCTGGGGATATTGATCGAGGTCAGGCTTTTACAATTGGAGAAAGCATTTTCTCCGATTGATGTCATGCTTTCCGGAATGTTGATGCGACATAGGTTGCTGCATAGAAGGAATGTTTCATTATTAATTGCTGTGATGCTGTTGCCGAGGCTGACGAATTTCAAAGCTCTACAATACGAGAAAGCACCTTCACCCAATGATGTTACACTGTTCGGAATGTCGATTGAGGTCAGCTTGTCACAATTGTCGAAAGCCGCATTTCCGATTGATGTAATACCTTCGGACAAAGTGACGGAAACCAATTGTCTACATAAGCTGAAAGCATTATTTTCGATAGTTTTCACACTGTTGGGTATGTTGATGGAGATCAAGTCTCTATTGGAAGCGAATGCATATTCCCCAATAGTTGTCACTTTGTATTCGATACCTTCATAGGTTACCGAAGCTGGAATAACCACACTACCTGAGTATTGATTTAGGCCGCTTGTTACTTCAGCTTCCTTGGTGTCGGAATCTAGGTTGTAATAGATGCCATCAATTTCTATTTCGGCAAATACTACCAAAGGAAGCAAAACAGTCAAAAGAGAAAGGAATAGTTTTTTCATAATGATAGGTGTATAATTATTTTTTCAGCCGCAAAGATAAGCTTTATTTACAATATGGCCAAATAGATTGGAAAATATTTTGAGTTTTTTGTCAAAAAAAAGATTTGGACAATTTGGATTCGCCAAAGAGTAAAACGTAAAACGTAAAATCATATAATATTTGTGTGTGCAAAGAGATGAGGAGAAGGGGAACAATGGATGAACTTGAAAAGGAAGATATTTATAAGACATACAACAATTACTGTACATATTCTTCTACTTGTAAATTATAAATCATTTTACTTTATTTTCGTTTTAAATTTTACGGTTCGTGGAGGTTAAATAACGACAAAAGGCAAGGATTTTAATGATATCTCTGGCTCTCAAATATTATATAAATCAAAATTTATTATAAAAATTTGCAAATACTGATGAAAAAATTTGGATATATCCGAATAATTTCTCAAATTTGCAGCGCTTAATGAAATGAAACAATGAAATTCGAATTAGCAGATCTTACCAATTTCTTTGAAAGAGATGATGGGACATGCAAAGGGCATGTCTATTCCGTCATTCTTGGGGATGAGGAAGATACAATATTCGAACAGTTTATAGCGGAAAACGAGACACAGTATAGTGAGGAAATAGAAGAAATTTTGAATCGGCTTACAGTTATGGTTCAAGATACTGGATTCCTACGCAATCAATTCAAACATAACGAAGGCGCTGCTGGGGATGGTGTTGCCGCATTGCGCGTCAAACAAATGCGGCTCTACCTTTATTATAATGATAAGACAGCAATTATTGTCGGTTCTGGAGGCTACAAACCACCTGAAGCACATGCTTATCAGGAAGTCCCAGAACTGAATAAAAAGGCCGAGTTAATGAAAAGTATTGCAAAAGCTATCGGCAATGCTGTAAAAGAGAGAGACCTATGGTTCTTGGAAGACGGTAGTATTGAGGAAACAGAATTTATAGATTTACAGATATGAAAGTTAAGACTAAAAGCTCAAGCATCCTTGAGCGTATGATGGGAAAGAGGGATGAGAAGGCACTGAACAGGACAAGGGCCAGAATGCTTGTAGCCGCGAAAATCGCTGAAGCTGCACAAAATAAAGGTTTAACACAAAAAAAACTCGCAGCCTTTGTCAATAAGACTGAATCAGAAGTGTCGGAGTACTTGTCTGGCGAACGCAATATGACTATCGATGCAATCGCTGACTTCGAATATGCTTTGGGAATAACTATATTGAATGTAGCTCGACCAAGGGTTATTAATATGAAGGTTATTGAAGAATCTGCTCAAGTATCTCTGCGTCGAAAATATACATTGTCGTCCTATAACTTCATCAAATATGATGATTCGATTAAAATTGAATATAAACCAACCTGTTTATCACTTGCACAATGAACATAAATTATGCACTTCGAAAGATTACGGAGACGGAGTTTCGATTCAACTACGATTTTGACTATAGTTCCTTTGACCCGAAGGAATTAGGTTTTCAACTTG
>JAEEGF012076183.1_pt1 | contig 14663 bp, 16 predicted proteins | sample 9134171 | NCBI WGS metagenome assembly JAEEGF01 (sample SAMN16246542, study PRJNA631951) | gut metagenome | biome: gut microbiome; feature: rumen; material: AP-attached | host: Bos | place: Iran: Karaj | collected 2018-10
GTTTTCATCTCACAAATTCAAAAATCTGCTACTCCCCCTATGATCCGGTCTATATCGGCAGAAATCCATCCGTCGGCGAAACATGGGATTATGCCGGGGGGAAGATTTACGCCGTCGACCGCGAGAATCCGAGCGGAAAAGCGGAGCTGATCTACGACGCGGAGGGAAAATACATCCTCTCGCTCGCGACCGTCTTCGGATATACCGTCTTCGGGAACCGGCTCCTGTTCCCGCGCGTGAACATCGTAACGGAGAAGATGCCCACGCAGGATGAGAAAACCGGCGAATGGCATCTCGAAGAATTCACATATTTCGATGCGTCGGGCAATCTGCCGACAGTATGCATCGACCTCACGACCGGCGAAGAGGAAATCATACGGTTTGAATGATACGAAAGGAACGCCATATGAAACTCACCCTTGATAAAGTCACAAAATCCTACGGCTCAAACCTCGCGTTAAACGCTTTTACCGCCGACCTCGAGCCCGGCATTTACGCCCTGCTCGGTCCGAACGGCTCGGGCAAATCGACCCTCATGAACATCATCACGGATAATCTCAAGGCGGATTCCGGCTCGATCACCTATACCTCAAACGATGGCGTGACGGAGGACGTACTCAAAATGGGCGTGCGTTTCCGGGAAAAGCTCGGCTTCATGCCGCAGTATCCGGGCCTCTACCCGAATTTCTCGGTCGAGCGGTTCCTGTGGTACATGGCAGCGCTCAAGGGCATGACGAAGGCAGACGCGCTCGAACAGATCCCGGCGATCCTCAAAGCCGTGGAGCTGGACGACGTTCCCCGGCGCAAGATCGGCGCACTCTCGGGCGGCATGAAGCAGAGATTGGCTCTCGCGCAGGCGGTTCTCGGCGATCCCGAAATCCTGATCCTCGACGAGCCGACGGCGGGACTGGACCCGAAGCAGCGGATTTCCATCCGGAACTATATCTCCCGGATCGCCTTCAACAAGATCGTCCTGATCGCGACGCACGTGGTCCCGGACGTCGAATTCATCGCGCGGAACGTCATCATGCTGAAAAAGGGCGTGATCGTCGACAACGCGCCACCGGCTGAACTGATAAATAAGATCGACGGATCCGTATGGCTCGTCCCCTGCGCGGAAGGCGACGTGTCAGAAATGCAGAACCAGTTCCGCGTGACGAACATCTCCCGGGACGAGCAGACAGGAGAGGTGCTGCTCCGCGTCCTCGCAGGGGAAAAACCGGAGGGGAACGCACGATTAGTCGTTCCGATGCTCGAAGATTACTATCTGTGGGTTTTTGGAGAGCAAAGCGAAGAGTTGATATTTGAATAACAATCTATAAAGTAAACAAGTTAACATGACATTTCAGATATGTCACGTTATAAAAAAGGAGAAAATTTATGACAAACACGAAAAGAACAATCAAAAAGAAAATATTTATTAGTTGGTCAAAACCTTATAGTAAAGAAATTGCAATCGAATTAAAAAATATCCTACAAGATATATTTGTAACATCTCAGTTAAAGTGTTTCGTTTCGGAGGAAGACATTGCATCAGGAGAAAACTGGTGGAAAAGAATTAGTCAAGAAATGAAAAGCTGTGAGATGGGAATTTTGTGTATAACGAAAGAAAATGTAAAAGAACCTTGGTTATACTATGAAGCAGGAGCATTAATGGCTAATGATCTTAATGTTATTCCATTGTTGATTAACTGTGATATTAAAGCACTCGAAACGTCCCCCATTTCAAGCAATCAGTGTATTCAGTTTTATAATGAAAAACACTTCTTGAAAATGGTTAAGAATATCAACACTGCCCTTGAATTGATTTCAGTAACAGATCAGCAATTAGATGTAATCGCAAAAGAAGGATACGATATACTAAAAAACAAATTGGGCTCTGTTTTAGCAGCACTAAAAGATAGTCGGTATATCAATGAAAAATATTTATATCCTCCACAGGTTACAACGGTAAGTACTGGAACTGTATATATTAGTGCTCCAATGTCAACACTTGATGAAGATTCTTACAAAGAGCAACGTGAATTGTTAGAAAAAGTCAGAGATTCTCTATTGTCTGATGCTGGATTCAGCAAAGTGATCTGTCCTGCCATTGATATCAAAGATACCAACAGCTTCGATGGGACAACAAAGGCTATAATTGAAAACTTTGAGAACCTCAAGCAATCAGATAAAGTATTGATTATTTATCCGAACAGTTTACCGACAAGTACGTTGGTTGAAGCGGGATATGTAATCGGAATGTCAAAGAAAACTTTAATATTTTACAAAGATAGACTCCCATACATGTTAAAGGAATCGGGAACAACAATTCCTCATGTTCGAACTGTCACCTACACTAAAAACAATGACATAGTTGAGTATTTACAACGGAATGGAGAAGCAAGTTTTGGCATAAATTATGATGAATAATTCATTGACAAGGAGGAATAATAGATTAATGCATAAAGTCTTTATTTCAACCCCTATTTCAGGTTTTTCCACAAAAAAGGAGTACGAAGAGTATCGTAATACTGTTCTTGAATTAATCTCTGCACTTCGCAAAGAATGTCTGATATGCTCAGAAATCGAAAAGGTTCTCGGAAAATCTGATTATGACACGCCAGCGAAATCTGTGGAAGATGATTTTCGCAACATTCGAGATAATGATATATTCATTTTGCTCCATCCAGGAAGAATGCAAACGAGTTCACTGATTGAGTTTGGGTATGCATGTGCATACAAAAAGAAGATAATTATGGTAGCAAGTCAAAAAGATTTACCATACCTTGCGATTGGTTATGCAGAATATTCAGTTGATGCTGTTATAGTTGAAACTGAGAAGTTGTCTCACAAAGATTTTTGTCGTATTCTATTAGAGATAGATAAGTTGGATAAATGATAATCATGAAGAAAGGAAGATTCCGTTTCCTCCCCTGTCCCATCTGTGGCACACAGACTAATACCAAGGTCCTCCCCGAAACCATCCTCATCAGATACCTCCTGTTCTGCGAGAAATGCCGACAGGAGATCCTTAAACACAGTAAGAAAATCATCAAGATATTTAGCAATTTCTGCAATTTTCTTGCCGTTCGCTTGTATTTATATGTAGAGAAGTAATAATATTTCTGCGGATTGAGTTGGAAGACACAACCAGAAGGGACTCTGAAAAGGTTCTGGACATTAATAACGCGGATACGAATAAGTGCCTGCGAGACCCAAATGAGTCTGCTGCACACGGGGATCCACATGAATCTAAAGAAGATCTGGTGCAGATAAATATTGCAAAACAGATGTTCATCATTTTCGGAAATCATAACAGCTGGAGGACAAAGATTTTGGAAAAGAAATATAGTATTAATAAGAATGCGCTATTCATGCTTTGTTTTGCCTTTTTGATCCTGCTAATTACATCTTGTGGCAAAACTATAAATGAAAACGCCATAACATTAGGGGATTCTGTAGTATCGACAGAATACAATTTTTCGGATGTTTCTTGTTTGGGAGAAACATTGATAATTGCAGGTGAAAGTGGCGTACACACTATATCTCTTGCGAGTGGAAACGATAGCAAAATCTCTGATTTCTCATGCAGTGCAATAGATGCGAATGGAGATGAATTGTTTTGCTTTGGAGATGATAAGATACATATTATGAATTTATCCGGAAAGGATAAAGAGCAATATGATTTAAAAGCAGAATCATTTGGGGTATCGAAAATCGATAGGATTGTTGGTAGCAAGAATTATGTTGTTTTATTTGGATATAAAACTAACTCGGAACTATTAGAGAGCAAGATATTGCTCGTTGATAGAAAGGGGGCAGGAATAATAGATGTGACTGATACAATGGATCAGCTTAATGAAATCAATTATGTTAGAGGCGCAGATTTTGTGTCAGATAACCAGATCTTGATGATAATAAAGCCAAGCACAAATCTATCTAACGAGGCCAATGTTATAATAAAATATGATGTTGAGGAAAGGAGTATTATCAATAAGGATCTTTTGCCTCACTCATCAGAATGTTGCTTCTGTGATGGCATTGTTTATTACATAGAAAATGAAAATATAAGAGGATTTGATTATACCGACGGAAGCAAAACACTGATCAAAAGATTTACAAAAGAGGTGATAGAAGAAAAATATGGGATAGAATGGATAGAACTGAATCTTAAGCTCGAAATCATTCAGGACTGCATTCTTCTGGCATCTCCATATGCAAAAACCGTTCTAATTGAGAAAATGGAATATAATGAAAAGGTTCTGCAAATCCTAGTTCCTGATGACGTGGATTTTTATTGGATGAATCAAGAACAAATTGCTGATGTAGAACAAGAAAAACAGATTAATATAGAAATAAAAGAACTGCCTGCGGAGTATTTCAAGGACAAACTTACATTAAAATACTTGGAACATGATAGTTCTTTTGATATTATTCTATACCCAAATGTTCGCGGTGATATGGGGTTGCAAAGCATAATAAACAATAGATTGTATTATCCAATTGATAAAAATGATGAGACGTTTTCAGTTATAGATGATTTACCTGTGTCTCGTGAAATAGTGGAGCAAAATGATAGTATATTTGGGTTGCCATGGGATTTTAATTATTATTTTATTGATATTAATGAAAATCTATGGATGGAGAATGGAATACCATATCCTGAGGAGGAACTTACAATTCAAAATGTTTGGGAACTATGTGAGTATATATCTCGTTGTGAAAGAGATATATATGTATTTAATGACTTGATGGAAATTATGGCATATATGATAAATCAGTGGATTGAGAATGATGCGAGCAATATTGATGCTTTATATGAAATAATTGAAAACTGTTACAAATACACTGATGTTTTGGCACCTGCTCAAGATGGTATTTATCATTATAACATTATGAATTCGCTTTACAATATCAATTGGCAACATTCAATTTTCGATGATGTAAATGCGATTAATGCTAGAATAAGCAAATACCCATTATATACAAAAGAATCTCCTAATTATGTTAATCTATCCTCTGTATTATTGATAAATCCATATACAGAGAAAGCTGAACTGGCCATGCATGTAATAAGCCGACTAGCAGAAGAACACTACAATCATTATTTCGTGAGCAACAATAAAATATATAACGCCAAACCATACTTGCTTAGTGGAGGAGTTGCAAATGCTGTTGCTAATGCTCTTGGTAATATGGATCAAATGGGGGCATCAGAAATGGCAGAGGAAATATATAGAGCAGTCAACATGTTGATTAATGGATAACATTAAATTCACGGGGGACAATACGGAGGTTATATGAAAAAAATTATTGCATTGTCAGTTCTTCTAATCATGATTTTTAGTATTCTTCCAGTCAACTCGTTTGCATCACCGAGCTTGCCTAGACACTGTCCAGGGGAGCATCACCCAAATGAAACGTATGAATTGGTAAATCCCCATTGTAGCCATGAAGCCACTTATCCAACATCTGGTACGTGTGTTTTTGCTGGCCATTATCAGCCATGCGATGTTTCGATTTACAATTATTATAATGCATTTTATTGTTCATATCATTACAATAACGAATTGGCTGATGGAACCACTCACTATGAAAGAATCAGACATATTGATGGCCATGGTAATGTCGTCATTAATTATTATGCTTGTATATATAATAATTAGTGAATTGATATTTAAGCAGAAATACAAAAACAAGAAAGAGTAATTAAGTAAAATTGCCCCCGTGAGTTTATTGTTATATATAAGTTATGAGTATGAAAAAGGTAATATTTATATTAATTATAAACATTTTTCTATTTACTTCGTGTTTAAAATCATTAAGTGCCACCCAAATGCTTATTCTTGATGACGATAATTATGTTGAAAAATATATAGATATATACACAAACCGAGAACGTTATAATAACATGAAAATATCATTATGTGGTAAATATGAGATATTCGATAATGGCGAAAACACATACTATTATGTCACAAGATATGGTATTGGGGTTTGTGCATTACATGAATACGAGTACATGGGATTTGAGCTACAAATAAAGAATCCACCTGATATTGAAGAACAATCTTGGGTTAGAGTGGAAGGATATATAGAATGCTACCTTGAAAATGGAGTAGAATTCCTCAGAATAGCTGATGCGCAAATAAGCATTGAAGATAGTCCAGAAATAGTTTATGTGCATTGATATACATATTTATTCAGCGTATAGTAAAATATTGCAGGTTAAGTGTTGAATAAGATTTATATAGATTAAGTAACACACCCAAGTCTGGAATTCAAATAACATAAAGCTTTGTGTTGCAAATTAGACATCATATTTTGAGGAAATGGTTTCTGTACAATATATTCTGATTTTGTAATGCATGTATAAGTGTGTAATTAGAATGATAATTATTTGAGGATTTGTAGAAGAATAAAAACTGATGATATATTAAATGGAATCTTTAATGTGATCAATATGGTAAAGACATTCAGATTTATCCCCTGCCCCATCTGCGGCACACAGACTAACACCAAGGTCCTCCCCGAAACCATCCTCATCAGATACCCCTTGTTCTGCGAGAAATGCCGGCAGGAGATCCTTGTGGATGTAGTCAAGATGAAGATGGTACTTAGCGACGCCGAGGATGAACCAGCGGGAGACGAAGAAGCACAAAAAGAATAAAGAACCCCGCGCCGGGAGACCGATCCGGTTTCCTCAGCGCGGGTTATTATTCCTATTTGCTATCCTTTGACCGGAGGGCTTTGAGAATTGCTTCCATCGAAATGCATAGCGTTTCCGCTTCCGCTTCGGTGCAGCCGTCAACTATCGTTCGCAAGCGGCTTAACCATGGGGAGTCGTTCAATATTTCAGGATTGAAAATCATTCGTGCATCGATATTCAATTCTCGGACGAGCGGATAAAGAACCGCGAGCTTCGGATTTCCTCGGCCGTTTTCGATGTTGAGAACAGTTCGGTTGGTAGCATCAATAGCAGCAGCCAGTTTGCCCTGCGAAATCCCACTCTTTGCGCGAGCCTCTTTTACAACATGGCCAAGCTGGACGGAATATTCAGGCATATCTTCCATCATAGTACACCTCAAGGATGATTTACAGTATATTATACCCGGAAGATCGAAATTTGTCGATAAACTGCGGTATATCATGATAGTGAAAAATATTTCATCTTATCGGGAGACAAGAATGAAATACAGTAATCGTGTAAGGATAATTCGATGTAGCCGAATACACTATCAGGGATTGAATATGCTGAAAAACGCCATTGCGGTGAAGTAGAATTCACTACCTCAAAATATAAGATAGCGCATATCGTGACACGGACGGTATGCGCTTTTTCCTTTCGTTTTATACCGCGCTGCCGCTCGCCGCCTCCTCCGTTTCGATTTCAAACCAAAATCTGAAACGAAACGGAGAAAGGAAAATGTATAGAAAAAAGAGCGACTACGCTCTCAATAAACTCGACCCGGACGCCATCGTGTATAGGGACGCTACAGGCAAGATTCATCGTCTGACCCGCGCGGATTTTGATTCCGAGGAGGATTTTCTTCGGTGGAAAAAGTGGTCTGACGAAAACTATCACGCCGCAGAGAAGAAGGAAACTATAGAATCCCAGCGCACTGTTCCCTTTTCTGCTGTATCCGAAGCACGCCTCGCCGCGTTATCGGCAGAAGCGCAGATTTCCGAGGCAGGCGAAGAAGCTGAACGGAAAGAAGCTCTGATGAATCTGCTGTATGAAATCCGGGACCTTCTCTCGGAAAAGCAGTTCCGTAGACTCTGGATGTGGCGCGTGGATGGAATGTCGGAAGAAGAAATCGCCCGTGTTGAAGGCATCCGTCAGCAGAATGTGTCGAAGAGCATCCAGACGGCTTTGAAAACTATTTGTGAACATTTCAGAAAACAGGCGAAAAGAGGGTGTAAAAACGGCTGAAAAAATACGTATAGTGAGGGGCAACGAAAATCCCGGTTCCGACCGTGTGACCTTCCGCTCCCCTCCCCCTGTTCTTTGAAAAGCGCATAGACCATGACACAGGCACAGACCCCGCGCGAGAGCGGCATGAGGACGGCGCCATGACGGGCTATTGTCCCGAGCGATCCACGTTCCTCTGAATCGGTTCCGGCTGAACCGGGCGCGACGACACGCGCGGGCGATACGCAACTCCAGCTACGGCCTCCCACTGACTTGAGGGGGGACACGGCGATTCCCGTTTCATACGGCTTCGCGGTGCCGGGACAGCCCTGCCACGGGCGGCCTGTGACATGCCCGCGCCGGGGGAGGTGACAAATACGGCGGTAAACCCATCAAAATAATCTGATTCAGGATCAGATACCATGCGCCGACTGTGCATCGTCATAGTCGGCGTATTCATGTGATCCCGAACCCATCCATCACAGAAGGAGGAAAGCGAATATGAATCCATCCCCACAGCATCCGGACGGCGAGACCCTCGTCGATATCCGGGAAATCGCCGTCGATCCGGCTCTGCCAAAAAAAGAACGGATCGCGTCGTTCGTGGAACAGATCCGGAATCCATACCGGTTCCGTTGCGGCGATTTCATCGTCAACGTCAGCTTCCCGGAGAACGGTCCCACCATCGAAGACTGTCTGAAAGGGATCCTCCGGTGACGCGGCATCGTTGCGTTCCCCCGCAAAGAATCGTATAATGGAGCCGGAAAAGGACCGGGCATGACGCGAACCTCATAAACCGCTCTCTTTGCGGGGCATTTCCGGCAAACTGCAAAGGAGTGTTTTTTCATGCCTCAATTCAAAGCGGCGGCCTATATCCGCCTCTCGTACACGAACGACCGCTCCACCGAGAGCGACAGCGTGGGCAATCAGCGCAGGATCATCGAGGATTTCGTCGCGCGGAATCCCGATATCTCCCTCGTCGAAGAAAAGGTGGACGACGGCTACACCGGACTGCTCTTCGACCGTCCCGCGTACAAGGAAATGATGGAGGACATCACGGCCGGGAAGATCAACTGCGTGATCGTCAAGGACCTGTCCCGGCTGGGGCGGGAGTATATCGAAACCGGACGGTATCTGCGGCGGATCTTTCCCGCATACGGCGTCCGCTTCATCTCCATCACGGACAACATCGACACCTCCCGCGAACAGAACAGTGACGACCTCACCATCTCCATCCGGAACATCATGAACGAATCCTACAGCCGGGATATTTCCGTGAAGACCCGGACCGCCCTCGACGTGAAGCGGCGGAACGGGGACTTTGTGGGTGCGTTCACGGTGTACGGTTATCTGAAATCGGAGGACAGCCGGAACCGTCTCGTCCCCGATCCCTATGCGGGGAACGTGGTGCGGGATATATTCCGGATGCGGCTCGACGGCATGAGCGCGGCGAAGATCGCCGGGAAGCTGAACAGCCTCGGCATCCTCTCCCCGCTGGCCTACAAGAAGCGGTGCGGCCTTCCCCATGCCCGGAATAATTACGCGGACCGGGAAGGATGCGGCTGGTCCGCCACCACGGTCATCCGGATTCTCTCGGACGAAACCTACACCGGCACGCTTGTTCAGGGCAAAACCGGAACGCCACACTACAAGATCAAGGAGCCGGAACTCCGTCCTTCCTCGGAATGGATCCGGACTCCGGACGCCCACGAAGCCCTGATTTCCCGGCAGGACTTCGATCTCGTGCAGAGGATCCGCCAGCTGGACACCCGGAGTGCGCCGGACGCCGAAACGGTCCACCTGTTCTCCGGCCTGCTCATCTGCGGATGCTGCGGCGGTCCCATGTCGCGGAAGATCAACCGCGCGGGAGGCCGGGAATACGTCTATTATTACTGTCCCACCGGGAAAAAGCACGGATGCGAGCGCCCGGTCATGGTGAAGGAAAGCTCCCTCGTCGGATGCGTGACGGAAACGGTAAAGGGGTACATCGCAAACGTGTCCTCTCTGGAAGCCCTTCTCAAATCCACCGACGCCGCCAGCATCAACCGCGCTCTGACAGAGGAATACAGAAGCCACCTCGCGGAGAACGAACGCAAGCTCGCGCAGATCACGCGATACCGCGCCAATCTGTACGAAAGCCTCACGGAGGGGATCATCACAAAGTCCGAGTACGCCAGCCTCAAGGAACTCTACGCCCGGCAGGAAGAGACCGTACAGGAGAGCATCCGTCTCCTGCATGAAAAGCTGGATGCCGTGCGGGAAAACCGGGATGAACGGAACCGGTGGATCAGGCAGTTCACGGAATTTGCCGGGCTGGAAACCCTCGACCGGAGGGCCGTCGTGCAAATGATTAGGAACATCACCGTTCTCGGCAAGAACGAAATCAGGATCTCCTTCGTGTATGAGGACGAATACCGGCGCGCTCTGAATCTGCTGGATCAGGCACGGTCGGCAGACAGAAAGGCAGGATGAACGATGGCAAGAAAGAGCAGGAAGAACCTTATGCCCGAGGAGGGCCAATCGACCGCCGCATTCCGCGCCGCCGTCTATATCCGCCTGTCGGTGGAGGACAGCCAGAGCGGGAGCGCGTCGGTGGAGACACAACAGTATATCATCGGGCATTTTCTGGATCAGCATCCGGAAATCGAACGGTTTCATACATACATCGACAACGGACTGACCGGGACGAACTTCAACCGTCCGGCGTTCCAGTCCATGCTGAACGACATAGAAAGCGGCGCGGTCAACTGCGTCGTCGTCAAGGACCTCTCGCGCCTCGGACGGAACTGCATCGACACGGGGTACTACATCGAGCAGTATTTCCCCCAGAGAAAGGTCCGCTTCATCGCCGTGAACGAGGGATACGACACAGCCGGGGAGGACGGACGCCCGGACATGATGATCGCTCTGCGCAACATTGTCAACGAAGCATACGCCGCGGACATCAGCCGTAAAATCTCGGCGGCGCAGAGACAAATGATCAAAGACGGGAAATACGTCGGCGCGCTCCCACCCTACGGGTATCTGAAAGACCCGGAGGACTGCCACAAGCTGGTGATCGATCCAGAGGCTGCCGAAGTCGTCCGGCGGATCTTCGCGTGGGCGGCTAACGGCATGGGAATCAACACCATCGTCACCCGTCTGAACGAAGCGGGCGTCAAGACGCCAAGCTACCGCCGGGCTGAACAGGGGCTGATAACCAACGAAAAGCGGCTCGGAAGCGGAAGCTGGCAGACCTTCACCGTCAACAAGATTCTGCACGCAGAGATCTACACCGGCGACATGGTACAGGGAAAATCCAAAATCGTCGCCCGGAAACAGGTCCCTGCAAACCCGGAAGAATACACCGTCGTACCGGGAACGCACCAGCCCATCGTCAGCCACGAGCTGTTCGAACAGGTGCGCGGGATTCTGGATCGGACGGCACAATACGTGAAGGATCGGGAACAAACACCGTTTTCTCCCAATCTTCTGAAAGGAAAAATCTTCTGCGCGGCCTGCGGAAGAGCGCTCCACCGCCAGCGGGCAAAGCGGCGAAAGATGCCGGACCGGTATCTGTATCACTGCATTACGAATACCCGCACCGCTCACGGCACCTGCCCCGGCATCCTGATCTTTGAAGAGGCTCTTTTCGACGCGCTGCTCCCCATCATCCGGAACACGCTGGAATCATTCCTCGGGGGAGAAACGGTCACTCTTTCCGATCCGGAATCGGACAAGGAAACTGAAAAGCGGCTCGCCTCCCTCTGGCAGGAAATCCGGCGCAAAGACGGGCAGATCGCGGGGCTGTATGAAAACCTCACCCTCGGCGTCATCAACCGGGAGGAATACGATTCCCTCCGGGAGCAGTTTGAAGCGGGGCTCCGGGAGCTGACCGCCGAATCGGACCGTCTCGGGAATGAATGCAAAAGGCGGGCGGAGGACAGCGGGAGACTCCGGATGCTCCGGGAAGAGGGAGAAGCCCTGCGGAAGAATCCCGTCCTGACAAAGGAACTGATCGACCGCCTGATCGAACGGATCGACGTTTCCCCGGACAAGAGCCTGCGCATCCGGTGGACCTTCAAAAACGAATACGGAGAGGAGGATGGGTCATGTCAGCCTATGTGATCGCGCTCTATATCCGGCTGTCCATCGAGGACGTGAAATATGAGAGCATGAGCATCGAGAATCAGAAACTGACGCTTCACGAATATGCCTCCGCCCTGCCTGAAGCCGGGCACGCGGAGTTCCTTGAATTTGTGGACAATGGCTATACCGGCACAAATTTTGAGAGACCGGAGGTTCAGCGCATGATCGAGCTGGTCCGTCAGAACCGGATCGACTGCATCATCGTGAAGGATTTCTCCCGCTTCGGGCGGAACAGCATCGAAACCGGCTATTTCCTCGAAAAGGTCTTTCCCCTGTTCCATACTCGGTTCATTTCCGTCAGCGACGATTATGACAGCGCGAACTTCCGCGGGGACACGGGTGGGATGAACGTGGCGTTCAAGTATCTCATCAACGAGTATTACAGCCGGGACATGTCCATGAAGACCCGGAGCGCGAAATACGCGAAGATGGAACGGGGCGAATATCAGAGCAAAATATGTCCTTACGGATACCGGAAAGGAGCCAACGGACGCATGGAGCCGGACGGCGAAGCGGCGGAGACCGTGAAGCTGATCTTTTCTCTGGCGGCGGACGGACAGTCTGCAACAGAAATCGCCAGGGAACTTCATCGGAGAGGAATCCCGACGCCCGGCGAGTACAAAGCCGCGCACGGGAACCATACGCACGATATATCCCGTACCAAAGGAGTCTGGGCTATATCCACCATTCTCCGTATACTCGACAACGAAGTCTATACTGGCGATTACATTATCCGGCGAAGGGAGGTGAAAGAGATTGGCGGGAACAGGTCCGTAATGCGAGACCGGAGTCAATGGATTATCCTTCCGGATCATCATGAACCTCTCGTTGACAAGGATACGTTCAAACGAGCAAATGAGGCTCTTAATCGTTATAGCATTGGGAAGAAAAAAGAACACAAGTACCCCCTGAAAGGATACGTTTTTTGTGGATGCTGCCGTCATGCTTTGACCCGTCATAATCAAAACAATCCGGAATATATTTGCCGCAGATCTGCTTGTCTGGACGATACGCCTTGCCGAAATCTGAAAATCCCTGTACCGGAATTGGAAAATCTGGTCCTCCGGTCGATCCGCGAGCGCATGGGGCAAAGTGAAGAAGACGGATCGCCGGACGGCATTGCCGAAAACGGCACCGGGGAAACCCGGACCGATTCCCTCGAACAGGAACGGCTTGTGCTCTACGAAGCATACTTGAATGGCGATATTTCGCTCGACGTATTCAAGGAGCAGAAAGAGCGGATCGCCGGGAAGATCCTGACGGCACAGAAAAGCCGCGCCCTCCTCGCGGAACAGTCCGCAAAGGAAAACGCGGCGAACGAGCTGAAGCGGCTCCGGGAGGAAATCACCTCCGCCGACTGTCTGACCGTCGAAATGTGCGAGAGGTTGATCGACAGAGTTTTCGTGTACCCGGACAAGCGGATCGAGGTGGAATTTCGGTGAAAAGCCGTAGTAAATCTAATATTTTGAGAACATTATGTCCCATTTCGGCTCTGTGGAGAGACACTACAGGCTTGAAATCCAGCGATTGGATTCGGCCATTGATGCCGTTACATTGAAATACGAGGAAGCCGTTGATTATGGTTTGAAGCAATATGAAAAGTATGTTTGAGGCAAAGGTTCCAAAGAGGACATCGTAACGGCGCGTCCTGCAAGGGAGTAGACTGAAACAGCGCTGAACACCGCCATTGCGGAGAAAAAAGCTTACGAGGAACAGAATCAATTATTCTGCAAGCTAATTCTGGTCGGCAGGAAGGAGGTTCCGTTGAGCGAAGTTGTGGGCTGCATAATCATAAAAATCTGATATAATAATATCAGCCAATCCAATCACACTGGAGGAAAGCATGGAACTGCTCCTCGCTCAACGGATGTGTGAAAACCGGAAGCCGCTCGGGCTGACTCAGGAAGAGCTGGCTGGGCGGCTCAGCATATCCCCCCAGACCGTATCCTACTGGGAGAACGGCGGATACCCCGATATCACCATGCTGCCCGTAATTGATAACTCCTCCAGAGGCGTGGAATAATCTCTTTGACTCGGGAGAAGAAATAGATTCTGTTCATAGAATTGTAACAAGAGTCTGGTATAATGATAAAGCTGATATGGTCCGAACCACCACTTCCATGCAGCTTTGCCTGGGTTGGTTTGCACAAAGGCAACGTCTTACCTGACTTTGTTGCTTACCCGGTTATGATGGGGAAGGCTACTGTGAGGGTAGGAATGAAGTGAACAACCTACGATAGAAAACCGAGGAATGGAGGAAAATCAAATGCAAATGATAGTAAATGTAGCTGGTCAGGTCGGACAGATAAAGCTTGGTCAGAATAAGGCATTGTGGCCTCTCTTTGAAACTGTAATCAATTCTATTCAGTCTTTGGAGGATACGGACACAGACCATAAAGAAATCACCATCGAGGCGCTGCGTAATCCTAATATTCAGATGCGGCTCAATGCTGACGGGACAAAAACTGAAGAACCTTCCCGCTTCGAACAGTTTATTGTGACTGATACCGGAAACGGCTTCAATGAAGAAAATTTTAAGTCATTCCAAGAGGCCTATTCTCAACTGAAGGTCAAGAAGGGGTGCAAGGGTATTGGGCGCTTTCTATGGCTGAAAGCTTTTAAAAAGGTTGTTATCAGTAGT
>JAEEGF011108054.1_pt1 | contig 14661 bp, 8 predicted proteins | sample 9134171 | NCBI WGS metagenome assembly JAEEGF01 (sample SAMN16246542, study PRJNA631951) | gut metagenome | biome: gut microbiome; feature: rumen; material: AP-attached | host: Bos | place: Iran: Karaj | collected 2018-10
CGATGATGCCGCGGAACGAGTTGAACACCGAGTCAAAGATCAGCGCCTGCAGCGGAGCCTCGGGGTCGCCCACGGGAGCGGGAATACGGTCCACAATGGCATCGAGGATGGCAGGCACTCCTTCGCCCGTGCGGGCACTGCAGCGGATGATGTCGCTGGGGTCGCAACCCAGCAGTTCCACGATTTCGTCCTCCACCTCGTCAGGGTGGGCGCTATCCATATCAATCTTGTTGATAACGGGGATGATTTCCAAGCCGTTATCAATGGCCATATACAGGTTGGAGATGGTCTGTGCCTGCACGCCCTGGGTGGCATCCACCACCAGCAATGCGCCCTCACAGGCCGCAATCGAGCGAGACACCTCGTAGGAGAAGTCCACGTGTCCCGGAGTGTCAATCAGGTTCAGGGTATATTTCTCGCCGTCCTTCATGTAGTCCATCTGGATGGCGTGGCTCTTGATGGTGATGCCGCGCTCGCGCTCCAAGTCCATGTCATCAAGCACCTGGGCCTGCATATCCTTGCCAGCTACCGTGTTGGTGACTTCCAGCAAGCGGTCGGCCAGTGTGCTCTTGCCGTGGTCGATATGCGCCACAATGCAGAAGTTACGTATTGTCTTCATATATGGAATTCCTTTATTTTGGGTGCAAAGATAGTCAAAGCCGAGCGAAATGCCAAAAAAACTCACGCTAAGCCGCAAAGTCACCCAGTTTTTTAGCCACCGCAATTGAATTATGGTTTTATTACTTTGTGATTTGTAAGCAAATGCTTAATTTTGCCCATGGATTGTACTACAATCCACGACATTTGAATTAAACAGAAGCGTATTGCTGTTTCTTGTATTGGAGAACGTAGGATTTCTTCTCAAAAAATGCAAGTGGCAATTCAGTTCACGCTTTCATAATATACTTTTAAGCCGCCACTGAGAACTGCACCGGCAACAGGAGAAACAATATGAAATCACTTAACCAAACACTGCGGACAATACTGTTCATTCTTGCCGCGATCGGCACCACTTCTTCCGCTCTCTCCTACGACTTCGAAGTGAATGGTATCTACTACAACATTAACGGGGATGAAGCATCAGTGACCTATCATGACTATACTCAGGTTCAAGTTACAGGCTCTGGTTCTTATTGGTTTGTATATCACTATAATTATTATGCTGGCTATCGTGGCCAAGTAATCATTCCTGAAACAGTCACTTATAATAATAGGACTTATTGTGTCACCAAGATTGGAGAACATGCATTTGAAGAATGCAGCGGGATTACTTCAGTCATTATCCCGAACACGATAACTGTAGTTGAAGACTATGCTTTCAATGTTTGTAATTCGTTGCAAGGTGTAACATGCATGGCTTTAACACCTCCGAGTTGCAGTAGTTTAAGTCATTACTCTGCCACATTATATGTTCCATTGGAATCACTTGAATTATATAAATCGGCATCCGCATGGAATAATTTTTCCAATATCATAGGATTTGGACAAAATACTTTTTCAATTGCAGATCACACAACCCTTTATGGAGATACAATTGTTATTCCTGTAACAATGGAGAATGTGGATGATATCACAGCATTTCAGACTGATATCTACTTGTATGCAGGATTTGAGTTGCTTAAAGAAGGTAACGATTATAACGTCTCCTTATCCAGTCGTAAAAGTCGTGACCATGTCATCATGACGAGTGATGCTCCTGATGGGGCCGTGAGAGTGTTAAGTTACTCCCCCACATTAAAAAAGTTTAGCGGAAATGATGGAGAATTGTTTTACCTAACAATCAAAGTTCCCAATGATGGTAATGGTATTGTTACTTATCCTATATGGCTCAGAAAAATACTATTGACAACAACTGACGAGGAAGAAATCGGCGCACTTGAAACATTGGGAAATGTGAACGTCTATTTCTATATTCTTGGTGATGTGGACCATAGTGGTACGATTACTGTAACAGACGTTGTTTTTACTGCTAAATACATCCTGTTCCAGAATCCTGAGCCATTTATCTTTGAGGCGGCTGACATGAATGAAGATAGCAAGATTACTATTACTGATGTGGTGAAGATTGCTCACCTCATTCTTGATCAGGATTATGACGAACCCTCACAGTTGCACATGATGGCCCCCAATATGGGCGGTGACCGCATGAATGGTGAGGCTGTCGGAAACACGGTCAGCATCAATCTCGACAATGAGATGGAATACACCGCCATGCAGATGGATTTGACCTTGCCCGAGGGCATGAACGCCAGTGAGTTAGCTCTGACAAACCGCGCCAGCGAGCTCGGTTTAATTGTGAAAGACCGTGGTAACGGCAAAGTACGCGTACTTGCCTACTCCCCTAATCTCAAAACCATCAAGGGCAGTGAAGGAGCAGTGCTGACTTTCAATGTTGATGGTGCTATGGGTGAAATCATGGTGGACCGCATCGAGTTGGTGAACCTTGAAGGCGTTGCAGTGAGACTTGGTGCTTTCACCATCGCGGCTAACAACCCGACGGCACTTGACGAGATGAACGCACGTAAGACTATCGCTAGCGTCAAGTATTTCAATCTCGCCGGCCAACAAATGACCGAGCTTACTGATGGCGTGAACCTTGTAGTTACTACTTACACCGACGGCACCCGCACAACGAGCAAAATCATCCGCTAACAACAACGAACTACGAATTTTGCGAATTGTACAAATTTTTAGACATCATTATTCGTTGAATTCGTGTAATTCGTAGTTAAAATAGAAAACTATGATTAAGAGGATATTAGTTGTGGTAATGGCGATGGCCGCATTAAATGTTGCTGCCATTAATCGCTTTTACATGCCTGATTTTGTCATCGCCCAGGGTGAAACCATGCAGGTGGCCATGATTCTGGAAAATGATGAGGCGTTCACGGCTTTTCAAACCGACCTGATGCTGCCTGAAGGTCTCTCGGTGGTCGATGAAGACGGAGAATACCTGTTTGACCTGACTAATCGCAATGCAAGCGACCAGACCATTATCAGCAAGCTGCGCGATGACGGGGTTTTGAGAATGGTCTCCTTCTGCATGAGCGTGAGGCCGTATTCAGGGAACAGTGGTGCCATTGTGGTGATTAACCTCAAGGCGGATGATGGCTTCGAGGCTCCAGCCACAATCGGTTTAAAAAACTCGTTTTTCACGACTGTGGAAGGAGTGGAATTCATTTTGCCTCGGTCCGAATGCCAAGTTCAGTTGATTGACAAGCAATTAAAGGGAGATGCTAATGGCGATGGTCTGGTCAACATCAGCGATGTCACCTTTCTTATCGACTATCTGTTGGCGGGCTGTCAATCGTCATTCCACACCGAGAATGCCGACATGACTAACGATGGCAGCATCAACATCAGTGACGTTACCGCCCTGATTGATTTCCTGCTAACCGGACGTTAATCGATTGTATGGTTAGGTATAAGTGAGGGTGATGCGGAAGTGCAGCTTCACCCTTGCTCATTTTTTATGATTATGCGATATTGGGTGGGTCGTAATCTAAAAAATGCTATATTTGCACCATCTAAATGAAAATGTGGCAGATGAAGTGGCTTAAACATATCCTATTGTTGCTTTTTGTGTTGATGTTTGCGACACAACTGGCTAAGGCAGAAGGTCGTTATACCTGTGGCGATGAGGTCAACTTTAAGTCCAGCAAAGTCTTCATGAACTTTAAGATCTATGATGATCATCGTGAAAACTCCGTGCCAAAATATCTGTTTACCGTCGTCCTGAAATCATCTAAAAACCACCTTTCCTATCCCCGAGACTGTAAATTGATCGTTAAGTTCGCTAATGACTCCATCCTTGAATTGAGGAGTTTTGGTGATGTTATTCGTGAGATGGATATCTCTAATGGCGTAGAATACGCAGATAGCGGGATTGAATACTCGGGACGTATCAATAATCCTTATTATGAAATACCGTGGATTACTCACTCAATGCCGTATATTTCCATCTACTATACCGGAAGGGATTATCTGCTTGAAGACACCGACTTGCAGAAACTGCTCATGTGGCCCATCGTGAAAGTGGAGGTCGAACTTGCCAACGGGGTCAAAAAATCCTTCAAAGTCAGTAAAAGACGAGGAAAGAAAGTGCTGAAGGAACTCCAGAATTGCTGGCGAAGCCTGAAGTGAAATGCCACCATTGGTTCCAGCGCTGTTTTTTGCCCATTTATTTGCCAACCCGGCTATAATGTGCTACATTTGCAACTTGTTGCAGACGTATTGCTTGCTGCGCTAATCAAATCAAGATGAAGAAGATATTTGCGATATTATTGATGGCATTCGCTTTGGCCGATGCTAGCCAGGCAGCGACCATCGATGAGTTGAGGACGCCCGATTTGAAGGGCTTGAAAGTGACCAGTCAGGAAAAGGCCGCATTGGAATTTCTGTATGCCTACATGCCACTGGCCGACGTGACGGACTATCCGATAGAGTTCTATCTGGAGAACGTGCGCGCCACTTTTGAGGCGCGTGAGCAGATGCCGTGGGGCAAAAAGGTGCCCGAACTGATGTTCAAGCACTTTGTGCTGCCGTTGCGCGTCAATAACGAGGCGCTGGATATGTCTAGGCCTGTCTTTTTCAGGGAATTGAAAGAACGTGTGGCCGGCATGAGCATGGAAGAGGCCATCCTGGAGGTGAACCACTGGTGCCACGAGCATGTGACCTATCAGCCCAGCGACTCCCGCACATTGTCACCGTTGGCCTGCATGAATACCGCCATCGGGCGCTGTGGCGAGGAATCGACTTTCACGGTTGCGGCGTTGCGCTCTATCGGCATACCTGCTCGTCAGGTATATACGCCCCGTTGGGCACATACCGACGACAACCATGCCTGGGTCGAGGCCTGGGCTGACGGCCAGTGGCACTTCATGGGCGCCTGCGAGCCCGAGGCTGTGTTGGATCTGGGTTGGTTCAATGCTCCGGCCTCAAGGGCACTGCTGATGCACACGCGCGCCTTTGGCGACTATAACGGCCCCGAAGAGGTGATGCTGCGCACCCGCAATTTCACTGAAATCAACCTTATCGGCAACTATGCCGCCACTGCTTCGACCCAAGTGCAGGTGCTTGACAAGGCCGGCAAACCCGTCAAGGGTGCCAAGGTTGAGTTCCGCATCTACAACTACGCCGAGTTCTACCCTGCTGCTACCAAATATACCGATGGCAAGGGAAAGACATCGCTCACGGCCGGCAAGGGCGATATGCTCGTATGGGCCAGCAAGGACGGCTGGTATGGCTACAGCAAGGTGTCCTTCGGCAAAGATAAGAACGTGGACATCACGCTCAACAAGAGCAATAGCCTGAATAGCGGGCCGTCGTATGAGACATTTGACATCACGCCTCCGGTGGAAAAAGCCGTCATGCCCAAGGTAACGCCTGAGATGGCCGCGGCCAATAAGGCGCGTTTCGCTCGCGAAGATTCCATCCGTAAGGCCTATGAAGCCACATTTCTTGATACCGAGAAGGCCCGGGCGTTAGCTCCAGCTATTGCCGACTATCTGGTTAAGGCTCGTGGCAACTGGCATACGATACTGGACTTCGGTTTACGCTACAAAGACAATATGAATCGCGTTATTGGTGTGCTTAATGGCCTTAATGACAAAGACATGCGTGACGTGACTATGGCTATCCTGGAGGATGCTTATCATGCGCGCAGCAGCCAGTTGGCACAACGCGTGGAATATGAAATGATCACCTCGCCTTTCAAGTGTGAGTTGCAGGATGCCTTTGATGCCTCAACAGCAGCACAGTTCAAAGCCGATCCCTCAAGGCTCGTCGCCTGGGTGCGCGACAATATCGCGATTCATCCTGAGGAGAATGCCCTGCACATCGCCCAAACGCCGATGGGTGTGTGGCGCTCCCGTGTGGCCGACGGCCGCGGCCGCGACATCTTCTTTGTTGATCTGGCCCGCTCGCTCGACATCGAGTCCCGCATGGACCCCGTGACCGGCAAGGTGCAATACCGCACCGGCGGAGACTGGCAGGATGTGGATTTTGAGGCCGCAAAACAGCAGAATGCCGAGACGGGCACCCTGAAACTGAGCTATACCCCCACCCCAACCCTCGATGATCCCAAATACTACAATCATTTCACGATTTCGCGCATCCTGGATGACGGCTCAACCCAATTGCTGAGCTATGACGAGGGCGATTCGGGTCTTGAAGACGGCTCATCGTGGAGCAACACCTTCCAGAACGGCACAACACTTGATGCAGGCACCTATATGCTCACCAGCGGCACTCGTGCCGCAAGCGGCAAGGTGCTGGTTGCCAACCGCATTTTTGCTGTTAAGCCAGGCGAGATCACAACTATCAACCTGACAATGCGTCAGAGCGATGACATTGTCGCTGTCATCGGCAATTTCAATTCCGAGTCAAAGTTCCAATTGCTTGACAAGGAGTTCAAGCCTGTTGCCGGTGACGCAGTGAGCATCCTGTCGCAGACGGGTCGGGGCTACTTCATCGTGGGTGTGCTGGGCGTAGGCCAAGAGCCCACTAACCATGCCATGCGAGACATTTCCAAGATGAGTGCTGAGTTAGACAAATGGGGACGTCCCATGGTCTTGCTGTTTGAGAACGAGCAGGAAGCGCAGAAGTATCGTCAGGAGAATTACGGTGCTCTTCCACGCAACATCATCTACGGCATCGATGTTGACGGCAGTATCCGCCGCCAGATAGCCCAGGAGATGAAACTCCAAAACGAGACCCAGCTGCCCATGTTCATCCTCGCCGATACCTTTAACCGCGTGATGTTCTGTTCCCAAGGCTATACCATCGGATTGGGCGAACAGTTCACCAAAGTCATCAGCAATCTGGATAAATAACAGTGTGTCATGAAGTGCATTGTTGACAAATTGAAGAAACAGCAACGGTTAGCGCCTGAAGAATATCGGGCGCTGCTCACCATGCACGATCCTCAAGATGTCGACTACCTGGTGGCACAGGCCCGTGAGGTGGCCCAGCAACAGTTTGGCAAAGGGATCTACCTGCGTGGCCTCATTGAGTTGACCAACGTGTGCCGCAACGATTGCCTGTATTGCGGCATACGGCGCAGCAATGGCCATGTACTACGCTACACGCTCACGCGGGAGCAAGTGCTGGCATGCTGTGAACAGGGCTATGAACTGGGATTCCGCACATTCGTGATTCAGGGCGGAGAATGGGGCGAGGAGCGCTCGACATGGATTGCTGACCTGATCAGCGAGATCAGGACCCGATGGCCGGATTGCGCCATCACCCTTTCGTTGGGCGAGCATCCGCGCGAGACCTATGCCCTGTGGAAGGAAGCCGGTGCAGACCGATATCTGCTTCGCCACGAGACCCACAACGATCGGCTGTATAGCCTACTTCATCCTAAAGGCTTGACCATCCTACACCGCCTGCAGTGCCTGGATTGGCTCAATGAATTGGGCTACCAAGTGGGAACCGGCATCATGGTGGGCTCACCTTTCCAGAGCCTTAAAAGCATAGTCGAGGACATTCAATATCTGGTGGATTTCCAGCCTCACATGATAGGCCTCGGGCCGTTTATTCCGCAGCATGACACACCGTTCGCCCGTTTCCCGGCAGGAAGCGTTGACATGACAGCGCGCCTGTATGCGGTTTTGCGTCTCGCCATGCCATCTGCCTTGATTCCGAGCACAACTGCCATGGCCAGTTTGTCTCCTGACGGCCGCCTGCGCGGCATCCTCGCGGGAGCCAACGTGGTGATGCCCAACCTTTCGCCCGAGGACAATCGCAAGTTATATGCCCTGTATGACAACAAAGCAGCCCTGGGCGCAGAATCGGCCCAAGGCGTGAAAGGGCTTGCAGATGAACTCGCCACGATCGGTTACCACATCGACTGGTCACGTGGCGACCATCCAAATAAAAAACAAGCCGAATAAACGATTATTCAGCTTGTCGAAGGATTTTCTATTACCTGAATTTACAGCAATGCGTCGATTTTAGCTGCGAGCGCATCGCGGGTGATGGTTCCCACGTGCTTGTCCACCATCTTGCCTTCCTTGTCAAAGAAAAGCATCGTGGGGATGTTACGGATGCCGTACTCCACACCCAGATCGGTCTCGTCATCGACGTTGTACTTGCCGATGATGGCGCGTCCCTCATAGGCCGTTGCCAGTTCCTCAACGATGGGGGCGATGCTGCGGCAGGGACCACACCACGGAGCCCAGAAGTCAATCACTACGGGCATGCCCGATTCCAATAATTCCTTGCAATTAGCGTCGTTAATTTCTTTTGCCATGATTTTCGAGTTAAATAAATTGATATAGTTAGTTTCTAGAATTGTTCTCCTGCAATTACAATGCCAAGTGCTGTGAAGATGTCACAAGCGGGCATTGACCTTGAATTTGATGCCCGCCTCACGCATGGATTCGAGCAACCGCTTGTCAACTGCGATGGGCTGACGTGAGCGCAACATGACATAATTACCGGTTTTCTGGTCCTTCATCCTGAAGTACAGGTCACACCTGTTGTCACCTTGAGCACCCAGATTCTGTTTCAGGAAGTCTATCGTGTTCAAGTCATCATCCCGCAGCGTGACAAGCAGATTCTTCAGCATCTTGCCCTTGAGGTTCTCCAGCAGGTCGATGCTCTTGACATTGAAGCGGACATTGTCACCATACCCTTTTTCGTATGCCCCTCGCACAACCAGGGCATAGCCAGGCACACCAAACTTCTGGTAATCGACAAACTTGTTGCCGAATAGCATGAATTCGAATGAACCCGAATAGTCTTCAATCTTCAAGATGCCGAACTGGCCACCTTTCTTGCCCATGCGTGTCTGGAAATCCACAACTAGGCCACCCATCGTGAGCTCTTTGTCAAGTTCGTCAGCGTGTTGCTTGACCTCAGCCAGCGGAGTGTCGCAACCGTAATTCACTTCTATATAATAGGGGTCGAGCGGATGGGCCGACAGGTACATGCCCACCAAGTCGCGCTCACGGTTCAAACGTTCCAGTTGAGACCAAGGCTCGGCATTGGGAATAGTGGGTGTTGCTACCTCGATAGCCCCAAATGCGCCAAATAGTGAGTTCTGCATCTCCTGCTGGCTGGTCTGGTATCGTTGGCCAAAACGCATCAGCGTCTCACTGAATGACTCGTTGCGGGGATTCACCTCAAAGAAGTCTTCTCGCTTGATTTCCTTGAAATCGTCAAAGGCTCCAGCCAGTGCCATCGATTCCAGCGCTTTGCGGTTGCAGGCGCCCTGGTTGATGCGCTGGACGAAATCAAAGATATCCTTGTAGGTGCCGTTCTTGTCTCTTTCCTCGACAATGGAGTCAACACAGCTGGCTCCCACGCCCTTGATGCCTGCCAAGCCAAAGCGGATGCGTCCGTCCTTGGTTGCGCTGAAGCTCTTGTAACTCTCGTTGATGTTGGGTCCCAGCACCTCAATGCCCATTGAGCGGCACTCGTCCATGTATTTTGACAGTTTGTCCACGTCATTAAGGTTGCTGCTCAGCACAGCAGCCATGTATTCACTGGGATAGTTGGCCTTGAGATAGGCGGTTTGATAGGCCACCCAGCTGTAGCAGGTCGCATGGGACTTGTTGAAGGCATAGGAAGCGAACTTTTTCCAGTCCTCCCAGATCTTGTTCAGCACCTTCTTGTCATGGCCATTCTTCTCACCGCCTTCATAGAAGAGTGTTTCCAGCTCGTTCATCTTGTCGATCTGCTTCTTACCCATCGCCTTGCGCAGGGTATCGCTCTGGCCACGAGTGAAACCTGCCAATTGACGAGACAGCAGCATGACTTGCTCCTGATAAACGGTAATGCCGTAGGTCTCCTTCAGATACTTCTCCATGCAGGGGATGTCATACTGGATGGGCTCCCTACCCTGCTTGCGGTTGATGAACTGAGGGATGTAGTCCATGGGGCCCGGACGGTAGAGGGCATTCATGGCGATCAGGTCCTCGAAACAGGTGGGATGCAGCTCGATGAGATACTTCTGCATGCCTGCCGACTCAAACTGGAACGTGCCCGATGTCTGTCCCTTGCAATACAGTTCATACGTCTTGGGGTCGTCGATTGGGATATTCTCGATATCGATGTCCACGCCATGGTTAAGTTTGATGTTGGCCAATGCCTCCTTGATGATAGACAGGTTTTTCAGGCCCAGGAAGTCCATCTTGATCAGACCGGTGCTTTCGATCACGCCGCCCTCGTATTGTGTGACGATGATGCGCTCACCATCACTGTCGGTAGCCGTGCTCACTGGAACCCAGTCGGTAATATCGTCGCGGCCGATAATCACGCCGCACGCGTGTACACCCGTGTTGCGGACACTGCCCTCCAGTTTCTCGGCAAAACGGATGGTTTCACCCACTCTCGGGTCCTCGTTGTTGAGTTCGGCACGGAAGTCGTCGAAGCATTCCAGGCAATTCTTGACAGTAATCTTATATTTCTTGCCGTTTTTGTCGTCGGGCATCTCATTGGGCGATGACGGGATGAATTTGGCCAGTCGGTTACTCTCGGCCACCGACAGGTCCTCGACGCGTGCCACGTCCTTAATGGCACTCTTGGCGGCCATGGTGCCGTAGGTCACGATATGGGCCACTTTTTCGGCACCGTATTTCTCGGTCACATAGTTCAGCACCGCAGCGCGGCCGTCATCGTCAAAGTCGGTGTCAATATCCGGCAGCGAAATTCGGTCAGGGTTCAGGAATCGCTCGAACAGCAGGTCATACTTCATCGGGTCAATCTTGGTGATACCCAGGCAGTAGGCCACTGCCGATCCGGCGGCCGATCCACGGCCGGGACCAACGGTGCAGCCCAATTTGGGGGCCATGCGAATGTAGTCCTGCACAATCAGGAAATAGCCCGGGAAACCCATGTTCTTGATGGTTTCCAGCTCAAAGTCGATTCGTTCGCGGTGCTCCTCATCGAGTTCGGGCCATCGTTCCTTAGCGCCCTCATAAACCAGATAACGCAGGTAATCGTCCTCATTGTCAAAGCCGTCGGGCAACGGGAAATCGGGCAAGATAGGCGCATGGTCAATGCTGTAGATCTCCACCTTGTCCAGAATCTCGTTGGTGTTCTGCAGGGCTTCAGGAACGTCGGCGAATACCTCATTCATTTCCTCCTGTGTCTTGAACCACTCCTGCTTGCTGTACATCATCACGTTCTCGTCGGTGAGCTTCTTGCCCGTTGACAGGCAAATCAGGCGCTCGTGGGCGTCTGCATCCTCCTCGTTGACAAAGTGGGAGTCATTGGTACAGATGAGTTTGATGTCCAGCTCCTTGGCAAACTGCATCAAGGCATCATTAACGAGGCACTGTTTCTCGTAGGTCTCATGATTGGCACGGGCGACAGTGGCCTTGTGGCGCTGCAGTTCCAGGTAATAATCGTCACCGAACACATTCTTGAACCACTGGATGGTCTCACGCGCCTGGTTCATCTGACCATTCATGATCAGCTGGGGAACCTCACCGCCCAAGCACGCCGAGCAGCAGATGATGCCTTCATGGTATTTCTCCAACTCGCTGTGGTCGGTTCGGGGATGGGAGTAGAACCCCTCGGTCCAGCCGTGGGAGACAATTTTAATGAGGTTCTTGTAGCCCTTCAGATTCTTGGCCAGCAGAATCAGGTGGCGACCGATATCGCGCTTGTCGATGTGCTCATGGCGGTCCTTGTTGGCGACATAGACCTCACAGCCGAAGATGGGCTTGAACTTCTCATCATCGCCCCGTTTCTTGTTCAGCTTGGTCACATAGTCGTGAAATTCCTTGATGCCGAACATGTTGCCGTGGTCGGTAATGGCCATGCCGCGCATGCCGTTGGCTATAGCCTTGTCGACCAGCGCCTTGACAGGAGCTTGTCCGTCAAGAATCGAGTATTGTGAATGTACGTGAAGATGTACAAATGGTATCATTGTTTTTCTCTTTAAGATTTGGTTAAAGATGTGGATTGTAAAATTACTGCTATTTTCCCAATCCCAAAAATAAAGTTATTAACAATGTTACCTAGCAGTACTAGAAGTTGAAATGGAGCTGGATGCGGATGCCGTGGCGATCGGTGCCGGCATGCTCGCGGTAGGTCAGTCGCCAGACGTAGTCAACCCGCAGAATGGTGAGGATGTTGTCGAGGCCCACTCCGGCCTCCATATAGGGCTTGTCGCCCATGGCCTGGCAGGGGACGTCCTCGGGGAAAAGAAAGAGGTCTCTTGTTGAGGGAGACGCAAGGTTTTGCGTGTCTACAATATTGGGATTGTTCTTGTCGCTGAGGCTGCCCCAAATGCCGCGCAGGGTGAGCACCTCACGCAGGCGCAGCTTTTTGATGAGCGGCAGGCGGTTCATCAGGATGCCGTTGCCCCAATAGGTCAGGTCCCACGACAGGGCCTGGTCATTGATGAATTCCATGGGTTTCATCAGGGCATAACTCTCAGGCTGGATGGTATAAGAAAGGTTGACGTTGGGCATCAGCAAGTCGGGATAGGCCACTTTACTCCACACCTTCTCGCCCTTGACGATGACATCAGCATAGCCGAACGCCGAGAACCAGAACCGTTTCTGTAGTCCCAATTCGGTCTTGTTCAATTCATGCAGACTGCCCATGAACCCTTTGGGCATGTAGGTCTGTGTCAAAGTGATGATAGGCGCATCCATGTTGATGGGAATGCGGTAAGACCGCGCCTGATAGAAGGTCTCCCCTGGGGCAAAGCGCAGTTGTGCCGTGAAACCAGCCTGGGTGTAGTTCTGACGGCTAGTGCCGTCGCCATAAATGAAAGGCACGTATTTTGTAGCCTCGTGGATGTTGTGCTCGATGCCCAGAGCAATGGAGAAATGGTTGTACCATTCGTGTCGGTACTCCAAGCGTGTCGTGCGCAGGTACTGCATCCTCACGTCCTTGTGGCGCCTGAGCGTCAAGAACATGTTGTCAGCGTTGGTATAGAGGTAGTGTTGTGCCAGTTTGTCCACATCGTATTTGTGGCTGAGTCTCAGGCTATGGATGGGGAATTCCTGATCAAGCGACTTCTTGGGTGCGAACGAATATTCTAGCGAGCCCATGTACTTGAACTTCTCATCGCGGGTGCCATAGGCCACATAGCCGCGGGCAAACCAATGGCGGCTCAGGTTTACATTGGTCATGCCGCCCAAACGCAACCTCACGCCTTCCAACGAGTTGCCGCTGATGATGGTGTTCAAGGGGCCTATGTCAAATTTGCTCACCCTTGCTGTGGGCACATAGCCGTTGACCATGACGACAATCACCTGCTCGGCCCAATAGAACAGCCGTGAACCGCGCAACCGTTTCATGAAGTCCTTGATTGTTGCACTGGTCGTGCGCAACTCGGCTGGACGATATTCTTGCCAAAATTCGTCGGGCATGAAGGCGGCACCGCTGGCAGTCGTTTGGTCTCCCTTGAAGTTGAAAACGCTGCCCTCGGGGCGTTCGAAATTGTGGTTGCGATAGGTGGTTTCTCGTCGTGCAAAGGCCTCAGGTACACCGGGCAACAGCTTGAAACTCACCTCCACATCATCGCGAACCTTGAGGCGCGAACCGTTGGGAGCACGTTCAAAGTCCTGCACAATGCTCATGCGGTCCACATAGTTGAGGTTGATGTCATAGGGAACACCCATCGACACCCGTTTGATGAACATCGTGGTATCCTCAAGCGAGACGTACAAGCGCCCCAGGAAACCGAAAGTCTGCGGCGTGAACGGCACGAAACTCAAGACGGCACAGCGCTCGCCGTCAACCATCACCGTGTCATTGAGGTAGAACTTGTAGAAATCCACAGCAATGCGTGACAAGGGGCTGACAAAACGGTTGCTCAGCAAGGTCACGTCATTCTGGAAGATATCTACCTCACCCATGAAGTCGTCAAGGATCTTCTTGACGTTCTCCTGATCGATGTGCTCGTCGATGCCGGCACTCCTGGTGCCGAGGATGACCTGACGGTGCACATCAGGATTGTGGCTATAGTAGTCGCGGGCAACCGTCTCCTTGATGGAGAACGGCAGGACACGTTTGCCAGTGAGCAGCGAGGTGTCGGCATATTCGTCAACCCACCGTTGCTCATCAGGTGTATGGATCAGATTGTCCAGGTCTCCAAAGCCCACCATCATGCGCTCATACTGCGTGTAGCCATAGTGCTGGAAACGGCGCGGGTCATTGTCGTCACGGCGGGCACGCAGCTTCTTGATCATATCCACAGCAGGATTGTTCTTCTTGGAATATTTCTCCTTGCCCTTGCGCACTACCACCTCACCGAGTTCCACGCCAGTGGGGACAAGGTCAATAACAATGATATTGCCCTGCCCGGGCTTGATGGCCACCTCCTTGGTACTGTAACCCATGGCCGTAATGCGCAGCTTGTTGAACGAGGCACGGGTGTTGACGGTGAAGCCGCCATTGTTGGTGGCCAGTGTTCCCTCACTGGTTCCCACCAGCGCAATCGAGGCATAAGTGACACCATCGCGAGACAGTGAATCCCGCACAAATCCCGTAATCTGTGTCACTGCCGCCTGCTGCCCCACAGCCGTCAGAGCCACAGTCAGCAACAGCACCAATACACAAACGATATGTCTCAACAAATCCCTCATTGACCCCGCAAAATTAGATATTTTTTAATTGCCAAGGGTACACGACAGCCTAAAATCACCCTTATTTAAAATAAAAGTGTATAGAAATCGTTTTGATAAATATGGG
>JAEEGF011628444.1_pt1 | contig 14657 bp, 9 predicted proteins | sample 9134171 | NCBI WGS metagenome assembly JAEEGF01 (sample SAMN16246542, study PRJNA631951) | gut metagenome | biome: gut microbiome; feature: rumen; material: AP-attached | host: Bos | place: Iran: Karaj | collected 2018-10
TGAGGTTATGAAGGCTGACTTCGAGGAAGACGATAACTGGGACGACGATGTATAATAAATACATTGAAAAGATTATTATATATCGGAAAGTGAGTTGATAATATGCACGAGCAAAATGAAATATATGCAAATAAAATATTTTTCAATGCCGCTTTGCCGCTTATCAAGGTAATTGCGCAGGACGTTCCCTCGCTCAAAAAGCAGTTTAAGAACGTTCACGCGATAATTCAGGTTTCTGCTCTCGATCCCGACGCAGAGGGCGGCAAAATAGGTATGCACTTCGTAGTTAACGGTGAGGATGACTGGCTTGTTCATCTCAACGCGGTTGATCCCAAGCCGCACGTTGAGCTTCAGTTCAAGTCAATCGAGGCTATGAACGCTTTCTTCAAGGGTAAGATCGGCCCCGCCACACTGCCCAAGATGAGGGGCGTTGCCTCGCACTTCGGCGCGTTCAAGGCGTTTCTTATGACGCTTCTTAAGATGGCCAACGTTCTCGGCGCAACATCCGCTCCCGAAAAGGAAGAGGATAAGCAGCTTATGGTTAAGTGTATGTTCTACCTGCTGTCAAGCGGTATCAGCCAGCTCAACAAGTTGGGCCACGCCGAAATACACGAGTGGACATCGAAGTCGCCCGACAGAGTCTATGCGCTTGCGGTCAACGACCATCCCGAGGTTGCGGCATTTATCCGTATCAAAGCGGGTAAGTCACGCGCGGGCAGAGGCGAATACAAGAGGGCAATGCCTTTCTTCACCCTTCGCTTTGATTCGTTCGACAGCGCACTTGGCATACTTCTCGGTACCGCGGATATGCTTGACTCCGTTAAGAAGGGCAAGCTTATCATGGACGGCGCTCCCGAGTTCGGCGCTCAGTTCGGTACCTTTATGCTTATGATAGGCGACCTTGCGAAATAATGTTATTTTAAGGCGGTCTCCGAAAACAACGGGGGCTGCCTTTTGCAAAAACACAGGAGAGGATATTACATTATGAAAAAGACGATAAGTATAATTCTTACAGTCGTAATGCTGCTGGGCGTTTTCAGCTTCGGCAACGTTTTTGCGGTTAATCCGACGCTTACGCTCGGTGTTCCCGCTCAGGTTGAGATAACGGTCGGCGGCGACGTTCGGAGCTTTGACTTTACACCGTCAGAAAGCGGATATTACTCATTCTGCTCAATCACCAGCGACCCTTCGGCTGACACCAAAGCCGAACTTTATAAGGGCGGCACATTCTTTGCGAGCAACGACGACTCGAGCGACAATAACTATAATTTCAGAATAATTGCCGAGCTTACCGCCTCTGTCACCTACACTCTTAATACAAGGTTTTACAACGATGACACAGTCGGTGATTTTGAGGTCGTTGTCGAGAAGTTTGCGGCTCAGGGCATAAGCTATGAGCCGGTTGCAACCGTTACCGCATATGCGAATACAGACTATTATCCCGATATGACGGGCGACAAGGTTATAGTTACATTAGCTGACAGCACGGAAAGAATCTATACCGTTCAGTCGCGCAGCTATTCTCTTTACCTCTATGACGAACAGGGCCAGCCTTACGGCGGTGAATACGGACAGTTTTCTGCAAGTCCGAGCAGCAGTACCTGGGCTCTCGGCGACAGCTCGGCGGAAATTACGGTTTGCTTAGGACCGTTCGTTGACACCGCTCCCGTTACCGTAATCGAGGATCCGAAAGGGATTGCCGACCTTGAGGTTACCGTACCGTCAGGTAAGAGAATCGAGGTTATCGAGAACGTCAGCGGTTATGAAAGCGGCGGCGATTTTTACTATCAGTTCAACCCGGTAGCCGGAACAACCGCTACGGTTAAGTATGCCGACGGAACAGAGAGCACCTTCACTTATGAGGCGAACGGAAGCTTCTTAAACGAAGAGGGTTATGATTTCGGCTATGAAGGCACGTGGTACTGTGCGGCTCCCTGGAGCAAGAATGACAACAATGAAGCGGTTTTCGAATACAGAGGCGTTACGGACAAGGTTCCCGCTTACGTTATAGATAATCCCATCTCTGACTTTACATTCACTCAGGGAAGGGATATTTATGAGAATACGAACGGTTATTTTGACACGGACGACAACAGCGAGGATTATTTCTATTACAATTATTACGGCGACGAAATCGGCGCAAAGGTTACGCTTAAATATAAGGACGGCAAGTCGGTTACCTATACTCAAAGCACAATTCCCCCGTACGGCAGTACGGAATTCATCGACGAAAACGGCAATCAGCTTCCCTACGGTCTTGACTGCTGGGTTTACTCGGATCAGTACCATAATCACTGGACGGTAGGAAGCGACAACGCTGCGACGGCATGCCTGAGCAACTGGAAAATGGAGACCAAGATTACCATACTTCCCAATAACACCAAGTCGGTTGAGCTTGTTCTCGCAGGCGAATGGACGCTTGAAGGCGATGCCACACCGCTTTTAGAGCATGAGGGTAACCAGCTTATCGTTACGAACAAGGACAACTCCAAGACGGTTTATACCAAGAAATGGGACAGCAAGAATTACGGCTTCCGTTATTTTGGCGCCGACGGCAAGGCTCTTGATTTTAGCGAGTATTCCGTCTGGGACGGTATGGATGAGCAGGGAGCTTATATTCTGGCGCAGTTCAGAGGTGTTAATTCGGATAAGGTAAGAGTCGATTACAGACAGATACCCGGTGTTGCAAATATCAAATTCTCACCCATAGCGCCGATAGTTCTTCCCGAGAATCAGGGAACCGTTACAAAGACTGGCAACTGTGTTTACGATTATGATGCTTGTAAAGATCAGCTGTTTGCCGACGGCGGTGTAATGATTGTTACTTACGGCGACGGATCGGTCAAAAAATACACAACGTATTGTAAGGACAACTATTACTGGCTTGTCGGAAGCGACGGCTCGAGCATTGACTATTCATTCTTCAGTTATTACAACACCTGTAATCAGGTTGTCCGTCCGTGGACGACTTCCGAGCCCGGTAGCCTGACAATCGAATACAGAGGCGTAAAGTGCGAGGTTCCGGTAAGGATTTCTCTTGACACTCCCGGCGAGTATCCCGGCTTCCCGGACGTTCCCGAAAACGCATGGTTCTACGATGCGGTTAAATACTGTGCAACCAGAGGCTTTATCACCGGTTACAAGAACGGTAACTTCGGCCCCGCAGACGCACTTCAGCGTCAGGATTTCGTTGTAATTCTCGCCAGAATTGCAGGCGCTGACGTTTCGGGTTACACAAGCTGCAAGCTGACCGACGTTGATATGAATTCATATTACGGCAAGGCTGTTGCATGGGCTGTTGATCAGAAGATAATCGGCGGCTACGAAAACGGTAAATTCGGCGTCGGCGACAAGATTACCCGTGAGCAGGTTGCAACAATACTTTACAGATATATGCACTCACCCGACAAGGGCGATGCGGCCGCAATAGCAGGCTTTGCCGACAAGGGCAAAATCAGCGCGTTCGCAACCGACGCTATGATCTGGGCGGTTAACTTCGGCGTTATCAGCGGTAAGAATGCAACCACACTTGCACCGACCGCAACTGCGTCGCGTGCGGAAATCGCAACAATCATTATGCGTATGGACCAGAACGGTATGTTCTGATAAATCAAAACAAAAATTCACAAAACAGGGCGGGAGTACTCCCGCCCTGTTTTTGTCCGTCAAATATTGATTATAAAAAGAAAAGCGCGGGTTTTCACCCGCGCCTGTTTATTGGTTTATTCTTATTCACTGACGGGCTCAAGTACGCTGTAGCCGCCGTCCTTTCTCTTATATACAACGTTAAGCAGGTCGGTCTCGGAATTGCGGAACATATAGAACTGATGTCCCAGAAGGTTCATCTGTAAAATTGCTTCCTCAACGCTTTCGGGCTTAACGATAACCGACTTTGTTCTGACTACTTCGAATTCGGGTTCTTCATCTTCAACTGCGTTGAAAACTTCGTCGAAGGAAACCTCGTGAATTCTCTTTTCAAGGCGGGTCTTGTTCTTTCTTATCTGGCGGATGAGCGAGTCAACGCACTTGTCAAGCGCATCCTCCATATCCTGGGAGCGCTCCTGCGCTCTGAATATATAACCGCCCTTTGAGAGCGTAATCTCAACAACCTTGTCATTCTTTTCAGCCGAGGCAGTTACCTTGGCATCTGCATCCGGTCCGAAAAATTTCTCAACCTTTCTGAGTTTCTGCTCAGCCCTTTCTTTGAAAGATTCTCTGGGTGTACATTTCCTTCCGATGATGGTAATATTCATTACTACATCCCCTTTATATATTTTCAAAAGCGTCGCCGCTCTTGTTTCGTCTTTATTGTAACACATATTTTTTATAAAATAAAGACATTTTTTGAACTTTTTACTAATGAAATCTAAATTTTTTATTCAATTTATATCTATTATTCACAAAATGTTCCCGTTTGACAGCGTTGGGCAAACTGTTGAAAAAATTTTTATAAAATATCGGTATTTTTTACATAAAAGTACTTTTATTTTGCTTTATATAGTGGTATAATACTCTAGATAATGTGTCTGAATATCATCTGTTTTTATATATGTTGTGAAATTAGAAGAAACAGGGAGTGAACAGTTTTTGGAGAAGTTTGTTATTTCCGGCGGCACGCCTCTTAAGGGAGAGGTTACCGTCAGCGGTGCTAAAAATGCAGTAGTTGCCATTCTTCCCGCAACCATTCTCGCAGAGGATGTTTGCAGAATTGAAAATATACCGAACATCAGCGACGTTACGGCCATGATTAACATTCTCAATATTATGGGCGCTCACGTTAAGTATATAAACAAGAATACCGTTGAGATAGACACCAGACACATAAACTCTTATGTTGTCGAGCATGAGCTTTCAAAACAGCTTCGCGCTTCGTACTATCTTATCGGCGCTCTGCTCGGCCGTTTCAGCCATGCCGAGGTTGCGATGCCCGGCGGTTGCTATCTGGGCGTAAGACCTATTGACCAGCACATCAAGGGCTTTGAGGCACTCGGTGCCAAGGTTACCATGGAGGAAAACGCCATGGTCAACGCGCAGGCTGACAGGCTGTTGGGTAATTCTATTTATCTTGACGTTGTTTCCGTAGGCGCTACGATTAACTGTATGCTCGCTGCCGTTAAGGCGAGGGGATTGACGGTTATCGAAAACGCCGCCAAGGAGCCGCATATAGTTGACCTCGCGAACTTCCTTAATACCATGGGAGCCGACGTAAGAGGCGCAGGTACAGATGTAATTAAAATCAGAGGCGTTGAAAAGCTTCACGGTTGCGAATATACAATCATTCCCGATCAGATTGAGGCGGGAACGTATATGGTAGCCGCTGCCGCTACAAAGGGCGATGTGCTTATAAAGAATGTTATACCCAAGCATCTGGAGTCAATTTCGGCAAAGCTTATCGAGTGCGGCGCAAATGTTGAGGAATATGACGATTCAATCCGAGTCAGTATGGACCGCAGACCCGGAAAATGCAATATCAAGACTATGCCGCATCCCGGCTTCCCGACCGATATGCAGCCGCAGTTCTCAGTACTTCTGAGCATAGCGCGCGGTGTGAGCATTGTAACCGAGTCGGTCTGGGATAACCGTTTCCGCTACGCCGAACAGCTTTCAAGAATGGGCGCCGTGATAAGAGTTAACGGTAAGACCGCCGTTATCGAGGGCGTTGAGGGTCTGAAGGGTGCTCCGATAAGAGCCGACGACCTTCGCGCTGGCGCGGCGATGATGATTGCGGGACTTGTCGCCAACGGCGTTACCGAGATTGAGGAGATTTACCATATCGAGCGCGGCTATGAGGATGTGGTTGAGAAATTCCGCAGCATAGGCGCGAAAATCGAAAGACGCGAATATCCCGACGGCGACGACAAAATACAGTTGAACGTTGGTTAATAATATGGAGTCTTTCAGTCAGGAAGGCTCCATTTTGTGATTATATGAGGTGTAATTTTGAACGATAACGAAAGACTTGCCGAGCTGCTGTTCGGCGGCATTGATAAAACAGAAGAATACTTTGAAGCAAAGTACCCCGACAGAGGGCTTAAGGAGGGCGCGCGAGTTACGCGTTTCGCTCCGAGCCCGACAGGCTATCTGCATGTCGGCGGACTTTTCGGCGCGCTTACCGATATTATGACTGCCAGAGTTTCAGGCGGCATTTCAATGCTCAGAATTGAAGATACCGACAAAAAGCGCGAGGTTGACGACGGTGTTTCGGCTATACTTGACGGCTTTTCGGATTTCGGCCTTGATTTTGACGAGGGCGTTACAAAGGACGGCGAAAAGGGAGATTACGGCCCCTACACCCAGTCGCAGAGAGTTGAGATTTATCAGACCGTTGCAAAAAGGCTTGTTGCCGAGGGCAAGGCGTATCCCTGCTTCTGCACAGCCGACGAGCTTAACGAAATCCGCGCCGAGCAGGAAAAGAGCGACGTTCTTTTCCCCGGTTATTACGGTAAATGGGCGAGATGCCGCGATTTAAGCTATGACGAAATCAAGAGAAGAATCGATAACGGCGACAAATATGTTATCCGTTTCCGTTCCGACGGAGACGAGAGCCGAAAGGTCTTCTTTGACGATATTATCAGGGGCAAGATTGAGATGCCCGAAAATGTTATTGACGAGGTGCTTCTCAAGTCCGACGGCGTGCCGACCTACCATTTTGCGCACGTCTGCGACGACCATTTTATGAGAACGACCCACGTCATCAGAGCTGAGGAGTGGATTTCGTCCACGCCCAAGCACATAGCGCTGTTCAAGGCGTGCGGCTTTAAGCTGCCTAAGTACGCTCACACTCCGCAGGTTATGAAAATCGACGAGGAAGACGGCACCAAGCGTAAGCTTTCAAAGCGCAAGGACCCCGAGGCTGCGGTCAGCTATTTCGTTGAGGAGGGCTACCCGAAGGAGGCTCTGATTGAGTATCTTATGGGACTGCTCAATTCCTCTTTTGAGGACTGGCGCAGGGCGAATCCCAAGGAAGATGTAATGAACTTCCCGTTCAATCTCAAGAAGATGAGCGCAAGCGGCTGTCTGTTTGATCTTATAAAGCTTAACGACATAAGCAAAAACGTTATTTCGGTTATGAACGCCGAAACGGTATATAATCTCGTTGCCGACTGGGCAAAAGTTTACGACAGCGAGCTTTACGCACTTCTGAGCGCCGATCCCGAAAAGGCGAAGGCGATACTCAATATCGACCGCGAGAATCCCAAACCGAGAAAGGATATCGCAAAGTGGTCCGAGGTCAGGGATTACATAAGCTATATGTACACCGAGCTCTACAAAGAGAATTATGAACTGCCCGAAAACATCGCATACGGCGATGCGGCGGCGATAATTGAAAAATACAAAAAGGCATTCGACATTAACGACGACAAGCAGCAGTGGTTCGAGAGAATAAAGGCGCTGTGCGAGCCGCTCGGATTCACGCCGAATGTAAAGGAATACAAACAGAATCCCGACGCTTACAAGGGACACGTCGGCGACGTTTCAACGGTTATAAGAGTTGCGCTGACGGGCAGAACGAATACGCCCGACCTTTACTCCATAGAGTACATCCTTGGTAAGGATGAGGTCGCGAGCCGACTTGAAAAAGCCGAAGTTTTTTACAGGGAGGGAAAATGATGGACGAAAACAACGTAATGGCTTCGAATTTTATTCACGATTTTATTGACGAAGACCTTGAAAACGGGGTGTATAATCACGTCCAGACCCGTTTCCCGCCTGAGCCAAACGGTTATCTGCATATAGGACACGCGAAGGCTATCTGCATAAATTTCGGCACTGCGGAAAAGTATAAGGGCGTCTGCAATCTCCGCCTTGACGACACAAACCCGCAGAAAGAAGACGTTGAGTACGTTGAGTCTATTAAAGAGGACATTCAGTGGCTCGGCTTCGAGTGGAAGGAATGCTTTTTCGCTTCGAGCTATTTCGACTTCATTTACGAGTGCGCGATAAAGCTTATCAACAAGGGTCTTGCCTACGTTGACGACCTTACCGCTGACGAGATAAGAGAGTACAGAGGCACTCTCACCGAAGCGGGTAAGAACAGTCCTTACCGTGACAGAAGCATCGAGGAAAACCTCGACCTGTTCAGGAGAATGACCGACGGCGAGTTCGAAAACGGAGAGCGAGTTCTCAGAGCCAAGATTGATATGGCTTCGCCCAACATCAATATGCGCGACCCCGTTATATACAGAATTGCTCATATTTCCCATCATCAGACGGGCGACAAGTGGTGCGTTTATCCGATGTACGACTTTGCGCATCCGCTGTCCGACGCGAGAGAAGGCGTTACGCACTCTCTGTGCTCGCTTGAATTTGAAAATCACCGTCCGCTTTACGACTGGTTCCTGCAGGCGTGCGAAATAGAATGCCCGCCCAGACAGATTGAGTTTGCAAGACTTAATCTCAACTACTGCTTAACCAGCAAGAGAAAGTGCCTGGCGCTTGTAAACGAGGGCATAGTCGACGGCTGGAACGACCCGAGAATGGCAACCTTAAGCGGTATGCGCCGCAGAGGTTATCCGCCGAAGGCTATCCGCGATTTCTGCGAGAAAATCGGCGTTTCCAAGGCCTATTCGGTAGTTGATATGAACTTGCTTGAAAGCTGTGTGCGCGACGTTCTCAACGATACCGCGCCGAGAGCTATGGCGGTACTCGACCCGATAGAACTTGTAATTGAAAACTACCCCGAGGGACAGAGCGAGGAAATCGAGGTTGACGTTCATCCCGACCATCCCGAAATGGGAAAGAGAAAGATGACCTTCTCGAAAAAGCTCTTTATTGAGCGTGACGACTTTATGGCGGAACCCGTCAAAAAGTATTTTCGTCTCTTCCCCGGCAACGAGGTAAGGCTTAAGGGCGCTTACTTCGTAACCTGCACGAATTACGATACCGATGAAAACGGAAACGTCGTACGTGTTTACTGCACCTACGATCCTGCGACTAAGGGAGGCGATTCTCCCGACGGCAGAAAGGTCAGAGGCACCATCCACTGGGTAAGCGCCGACGACAGCTTTACGGCCACAGTCAATATGTACGACAGACTTTTCAACGTTCCGAATCCCTCGGACGAATCGGCAGGCGACTTCAAGTCAAACCTCAATCCCGATTCGCTTGTCGTGCTGAAAAACTGCCGCATAGAAGGCGGACTTAAGGGCACAAAGCCCGGCGACGTTTATCAGTTTATGCGTAAGGGCTATTATTGCGTTGATATTAATTCAACCGACGATAATGTTATCTTCAACCTCACGGTTGCGCTTAATTCATCCTGGAAATAAAGGAGAATAATTATGAGTAAAGAAAAAACACCGAAAATTAAAAGGAAAACAACCGGCTTTGATATTGTTTCAAGAGTTATAACATGTGTGTTTGCGGCTGCAATTCCCGCTGCACTGTATTTTCTTAATTTGATTTTTTATGAATTTCAGTCTCCTCTGTTTCAGCTTATTTCTTCACTTTCCGGAAAAACCGAGGACACCGGTATCACTTACGGCTATATCAGTGCGAGTAAGGTGGTAAAAGACATAATTCCGTTCTTTAAGAGCGAAACTTCTTCCGAGAACAGCTTTAATGCAGCTGAGCTCTGGGCAGCGTTTGAACCTTTACATAAGGCTATTTACACCACTATTGCTCTTTTTGCGGTTGCGGTAGTGATAGTGCTGGTAATATTCTTTATATCCTGCTTCTCAAATTCAAAAACGCTTCCGCTTGCACTCTCGGCATTGGGTATGATAATAGGTGTTTCATTAGCGTTCGCGTTCAGACATGTTACGGCTCCGATTGTCAGCGGTGATTTTCACATTACGGGAACGGTGCTCAACTTCGTGCTCGGATCAATTTTCGGCAGTTCGGGCGGGGCGGCGCTTATAAGCACACTGGCTAGCGCAGTTTCCGATTATGTTATTCAATTCACCACAATCAATCTCAGCACAGCTTGGGTTGTAATGCTGATATGCTTTTTCTGCATCTTCATCTGGAACGGCGCAGTACTCCTTATGTCACTCGGTGAGGACAAGAAAGAAAAAAAGAATCCGCACGATAATAAATAAATTGAATCATAACATTTCCCGCAGGATGTTTCCTGCGGGACTTTTTTGAACAATGAGGTAAAAAAAGAGCAAAACCACATCATTTCGTTAAAAAGTTTATAAAAAACCACAAAATATTGTATTTTTATGTTGTAAAACGGTATTTCTTTGTGATATAATGTACAAGTATAATAGTATATTTATGTGTTGAGGAAAGTTTGATTATGAACGACAGCGAAAGAGTCAGGGACGACCTGCTCATCGGCAGAAACGCCGTTACCGAGGCGCTTAAGTCCGAGAGGGAAATTGACACGCTCTTTTTACAGAGGGGCAACCCGAATCCCGCGCTTCTGAGACTGGCGTCGCTTGCGCGTGAAGCGGGTGCGGTTGTCAAAGAGGTTGATATAAAAAAGCTCGACTATATGTGCGCGGGAGGCAATCATCAGGGCGTAGCGGCCTATGTTGCGGCGCACGAGTATTCAAGCGTTGACGATATATTGGCTTATGCCGACGAAAAGGGCGAGGAGCCGTTTGTAATAATCTGTGACGAAATTGAGGACCCGCACAATCTCGGCGCTATAATCCGTACGGCAGAGTGCGCGGGAGTGCACGGGGTTATAATTCCAAAGCGCAGAAGCGCCACGCTCAATTACACCGTCGGCAAGACCTCGGCGGGCGCGCTCGAATATATGAAGGTTGCGCGAGTTGCCAATCTTGCAAATGAGATTGATTTGCTCAAGGAAAAGGGCTTCTGGATTTACGGCGCCGATATGGACGGCGAGGACTATAAACACGTCAACACCGACGGCAAGGTCGCGCTGGTTATCGGCTCCGAAGGCAACGGACTGGGCAAGCTCATCCGTTCAAAATGCGATGTAATAATATCGCTTCCGATGAAGGGTAAAATTAATTCTTTGAATGCATCGGTCGCGGCCGGAATATTAATGTACGAAATATCATCTAAGAGATAGAATCGGGGTGTGAAGGAATTGAATAACGATAATTTTTCAATCGACGAAATACTCAATGATGTTAAGCGCCTTACGGGTCAGGATACAGGGGAGGAAAAGCTCTGGTCACTGGCTGAAATTGACGCTTTGCTCGGTGACGATAAAAAGGCAGAGGAGACTGAAACCGTACCTGTCGAACCCGAAGCTGCAGAGGAATATGATGACGCAGTGTCCCTGATGGACTTCGCCAAGGAGCACGCAATTGACTACAATATTGAGGCTGCTGCTGAGGCGCTTGCGACTGAAAACGATCAGGACGTTGAGGACTTTATAAATGAGTTCGTTGACGGCGACGAGGAGAAAGAAACTGCCGCACAGCCTGTTGAAGAGACCGCAGAAGAAGATGTCGGAGAAAACCAATATTCCGAATATACCGATTATCTCGAGAATGAGGAAATCGAGCCGCTTATTGACAGCGTTGACGACTCGGAAACAACTGACGAGGAAACGCAGGACGAAGAAGAGGAATACGTTCCCGGCCAGATAAGCATTGAAAAGACGAGAGTTTTCAACGAAATAGACGCGAGAAGCGAAACCAAGGAAGACATTGACCATCAGATTGGCGCTCTCAAGATAATCAGAACGGGCGAGATTCCCGTTTCGGGCGGCATGGAGCAGGATCCGTATCGCGAGAGATTTTTCAACAAGCCCGAGCTTGCCATCGAAAAAACTCAGGAGCATAAGGACCTTATCAAGGACCTGCCGCAGAAAACTATCGAGAGAACGGGCGTAATCGTCAAGAAAAATCAGTTTGATAAGACGGGTGAGGACGGACTTTCGCCCGTTCCGACGTTGGTTGATCCCGCTGACGAATACGACGCACAGAGACGCCTTGAAATGGAAACTCAGCAGGGTGGCATAAGACGCGTTCTTCCCGAGGACGAGAATCAGATTATGCTCGAGGGCTTCGGCGAGGAAGAGGAAGTTGAGATAGTCAGCGAGGAGGTTACCGAGGCTAATCTGCGCAAGCTTCGCAAGGAAAAGGCAAAGAATTTCAGACTTTTCCCGAATCTGCTTGACGACGAAATCCCCGATTATGAAGAGGATGAAGAGCAGACCGAGGAAAACATCGATAACGAAAAAACGCGCAGGGTTTCCGTTGAAGAAGCCGAGGAGCTTGAAGCTGACGAATCTGCGACGGCAGAAGAGCTTGACGAAGACGATGACGTTAAGATTTACGAGAAAAAGCTTGAGGACAAAGAGAATATCAGAGTTGAGCGCGAGTTCTTCGGTCCAAAGGACGCGCACGCAGTTTACGGTATTTTCTTAAAGCAGAAAAGCAAGAAAAAGACGAAGCTGATAGTTTCCGTGCTCGGACTTGCATTACTGCTTATAGGTGCAATTTCAACATCATTCTTCGACAGCTTTATGCTTTTCGGTTCAAGCGTAACGGTTTACTCTGCGGTCAATCTGATCGTACTTATTGCAGTAGCCGCATTTAACTATGATGCTTTTGCCGATGCAATAGAGAAGGCGAAGAAAAAGAAGCTTACCGCGTCGACCGCTCTGAGCCTTTCGCTTATAATAGGTGTTATTCAGACCGCTGTTTCGTTTGCATTCCCCGATTACGTTGCGGGCGGAACTCACCTTTATGCGGCAGTTGCACTGTTCCCCGTTATGATGATAAATCTTGCGGACTTTATCAAGGTCAGCACCGACCTTGACAATTTCCTGCTTATCAACAGTAACCGCGACGGCTTCTATGCCGCCAAGTCGGTTGACGACGAGGGCGTGGCGTTTGAAATCGGCAGGGGACTTATGATCAAGGAACCCGATGTAAGATATTCGTCAAAGGTTAACTTCCCTTATAAGTTTGTTGAAATGACCAGGGCAGTTGACCCGACAGCCGAAATATATAAGCTTGTAATTCCCGTAGCTGCCATCGCGGCGGCGGTAGTCGGACTGTTTTCGTGGATTATAAACAAGAGCGTTTTTGTCGGCGTTACCTCGCTGACGGGTGTGTTCTTAATGGGTATGCCCTGCGCTCTCGGTGTTGCGCTGTTTGCGATGCTTATGAAGGTTAACAGAGGGCTCAATATTGACGGCTCAATGATTTCGGGCTACGAAGCGGTTAATAACTCGCTCGAAGCCAACGCCGTAGCAATTGATGCGCACGATCTGTTCTGCAACGGCAACGCAAACATTTACGGCATCAAGCTTTTTAACTCAATGAGAATTGACGAGGCTATACTTTATACGGCTGCTGTTGTTACACAGTCCGACGGTGCGCTGTCCGAGGTTTTCAACACTATTATCCTTGATAACAACGATATGCTTCCGCCGGTTGACTCGCTCGCTTATGAAGAGAAGCTCGGCTGCTCGGGCTGGATATACAATTACAGAGTGCTTGTCGGTAACCGCGATTTGCTTCTCAAGCACAACGTTGAGGTTCAGTCCAAGGACGAGGAGGCCAAGTTCACCGCCGACGGCAGACAGCTTATCTACCTTGCGGTTGAGGGCAAGGTTTCGGCTATGTTCGTCGTAGGCTACAGCGTTGACGGCGAGATTTCCAAGTATCTGCGTTCGCTTGAAAAGGCGGGTATAAGCATACTCGTAAGAACGAGCGATCCCAATGTAACCGACGAGCTTGTCGAGCAGGCATTCGCGCTTCCGCGCGGCTGCGTTAAGGTTATCAGCCCCGTCGCAGGCGTAATGTATAAGGAACTCACCGAGACCGAAGCTCAGAACGAGCCGTGCAGAATTCTTCATAACGGCAAGGTTCAGTCCTTCCTGTCGACCTTCGTGACGGCGCTTTCCGTTAAGGAAAAGAGCAAGATGATAACCGTGCTTCAGTACATAGGTATCGCGATGGGAATACTGCTTATGGCAATGTTCTCGTTCACGTCGGGCATATCGCAGGCGGGTACCTTCCAGATAATTCTTTTCGAAGCAATCTGGTCGGCTGTCGTCGTGTTCGCGCCTCAGCTGAAAAAATAGAAGTATAAAAACAACGGTCGGATTCAGACGAATCCGACCGTTTTGTTATCTGATTATTTATTAAGTCCTCTGACACGCTCAATCTGCTTCAACACATTTTGCGGAGCGGGACCGCCCGATGACGTTCGGTTGTTTACACAGTTGTCAAGATTAATCGCTTGGTAAACGCCCTCGTCGAAGCTCTCGCAGATTTTTTTGTATTCCTCAATCGGAAGCTCCTCGAGCGTCAGTCCCTTATCAATACACAGAGCGACAAGCTCGCCCGTCGCCTTGTAGGCGTCGCGGAAGGGTACGCCCTTGGAAACGAGATAGTCGGCGCAGTCCGTGGCGTTGATAAAGCCGCCCGCCGCCGCTTTTCTCATATTTTCGGGAATCGCGGTCATCGTATCGAGCATCGGAATAAATGCCGTAAGGCACATTTTGACCGTATCAAAGGCGTCAAAAATCGCCTCCTTATCCTCCTGCATATCCTTGTTATAGGCGAGGGGAAGTCCCTTCATAACCGTAAGAAGCGTCATAAGGTCGCCGAAAACCCGTCCCGATTTGCCGCGCACAAGCTCGGTGATGTCGGGATTCTTTTTCTGCGGCATAATTGACGAGCCCGTTGAGAATGCGTCGTCAAGCTCAACGAATTTGAATTCCCACGAGCACCAGAGGATTATCTCCTCGGAAAAGCGTGAAAGATGGACCA
>JAEEGF012429309.1_pt1 | contig 14654 bp, 12 predicted proteins | sample 9134171 | NCBI WGS metagenome assembly JAEEGF01 (sample SAMN16246542, study PRJNA631951) | gut metagenome | biome: gut microbiome; feature: rumen; material: AP-attached | host: Bos | place: Iran: Karaj | collected 2018-10
CATGGCCAGAAGATGTATGAGGAACTTCTTGCGGATCTGGAAGGAATCCATGTCCATGGCCAGAGTGACCCTAGATCTGATTCAAACTTCTGGCTCTGCACTCTAACGCTCGATAAAGACCTGAAGATAAAGGGGCAGGAGAGAGCCTATGCCGAGGCTGTCACAAAGGCCATCGGTGGTGCTGCCGGCGTAATACATGCCGGTGGTGGAGTCCACACTGACTGCGAGCCGAATACCAATGTCGAGGCTATAAGGATGTTCCTGGACGAGGCAGGAATCGAAGCCAGGCCTTTGTGGAAGCCCATGCACAGGCAACCCGTTTACAGGAATGCCCCTGCATATGTGAATGGTGTCTCTGAAGCCATATTCAAGAAAGGACTCTGCCTGCCTGCGGGTCCCTGTGTTACGGATGAGGATGTCAGGTATATAGTGTCCAAGATCAAGGAAGCCATCGAGGTATAGGGATGGACAGCTACATCAACATCTTCTGTTCGATTCTTCGGGCGGGTCTCTGGAACAAGACTCCGGAGGCTGACTTGCATGGTGCCGACTTCAAGAGGATATGGTCCGATGCGCAGAAACAGGCTGTCAGCGGCCTTGTGGCCCAGGGACTACTGAACACGGGTCGCATACATCCCAAGACATCCGAGATGCTTCAGAAGAAGATTCTGTCCATCGCTGCGATGAATTTCAAGATTTCGCACATCCTGGCTGATGCTGTGAAGGCTTTGCGCAGCGGTGGTATTGAACCTGTCCTTCTCAAGGGGCATGGGATGGCTTCATACTATCATCAGCCCCTTCTGCGGGAGTGTGGAGATATCGACCTTTATGTAAGGCCGGACGAATACAGGAGGGCGTTCGATATCTTGACTGAAAAACTGGAAAACATTGAGGAGAAGGAGTTTGAGGAAAGGGAAAAGCATTCCCATCTTGTCATTAAAGGTATTCCTATCGAACTTCATCAATTCAGTGATGTACTGCCTCGTAAGTACGACGCCAGGTATCAGGAGATATCAGACAAAGGTCTCTCAGCAGATCATCGCATTCTCACAGTGGATAATGTTGGCATCAGGATTCCTGAGCCTACATTCAATACATTCTTCGTATTCAATCATTTCTGGAGGCATTTCATCGCTGTGGGTGTAGGATTCCGCCAAGTTTGTGACTGGGCAGTCCTGCTTCATTCATTCAAGGATTCCATAGATCGTGACCGTCTCTTTGTAATGCTGGAGTCATTGGATCTTATGAAGCCATGGAAGGTTTTTTCCTATATAGCTGTCAATATACTTGGTCTCCCAGAGGATGAAATGCCCTTCTACGATCCCTCAAGTTCAAGGATTGCAGGTAAGGTGATTGACTTCATGATGAGTGAAGGCAACTTCGGACACGAACGCAAGGAACGCTGGTTGGAGTCGGGCCACCATTTCCTGGACAAGCTGAAAGTCTTCATTGTCAGTACATGGAGATATTTAAAGATGCTGCCAAATTTCGGTGCACTTGCATGGCATGAGTATATGCTCAGGCTGAGGAATTATATATAACTCTAGTTATTTGAGTAATTATTCCTATCTTTGCCAAACTAGGACAATGAGGAGCTTTAAGGACATCATAGACTGGTATTTCTCAAAAGGGGCACTTCCGTATTGGTGTGTCCTTCTGATAGATTGCATTATCCTGCTTTTCTCCAGCATTGTTGTCTACTGGGCTTTCTACAGCGCCTCATTCCTTGTTGGTAACTTCCTGCCTCTCATGCGGGTGATGCTGATTTATCTTGCGGTTACCTGCATCTTTTACCGGGTCTTCAAGACATATACGGGGATAATCCGCTACTCTTCTTTCAGCGACTTGATTCGGATAGGGATGGCAATGGCATGCTCGTATATCGTAGCTTTCCTGATCCATTATCCTTTAAGTGCGACTCCCGCCTGGCTGTTTGCCCACCTGACGGCCAGGTTCCTCCTGGTGACATTCGTGCTGGCCACGGCTCTCATGTGGCTGGCCAGGATCGTTATCAAGGCTGTCTATGACGCCTTCTTCCGTACCGAAGCAGCTCAGGCCGCTTTCATTTACGGCATCCGCGCCGGAGGTATAGGACTCGCCAAATCGATCCGTGGTGAGAAGCCGATGCGTTTCAAGCTCCGTGGTTTCATCTCCCATGACCCATCGCTTCGCGCCAAGGGTACCGTCCTGATGGGCGAGCCGGTGTTCGACGTAGATGACAGCCTCCCCGAGGAATTGCAGAAACGTCGCATCAAGGCCGTTCTCGTCGCTCCGGGAAGGATTGACCGTTTCCGTAACGATACTGTGCTCCAGGACTATATCCTCAGTTCCGGGGCCAAGATTTATTTCTCCCATGCCGCGGTAGAGTGGGACAAGGACTCTCTCCTTGGGACTGCGACCATCAGCGAGGTAAAGATCGAGGACCTGCTGCCCCGCGACGAGATCCAGATAGACATGGACTCGATTGCCAAAGATATCCGGGACAAGAAGATACTCATTACAGGCTCTGCGGGCAGTATCGGAAGCGAGATCGTGCATCAGGTCGCTTCATTCGGTCCCTCGGAGATGATGCTCATCGATTCGGCCGAGACCCCGCAGCATGATATCAGGCTGATGATGGCCCGTGAATATCCTGCCGTCAAGACATCTACCATCGTTACCAGCATCGTGAACGAATCCCATATGGAAGCCATATTCAGGGACTTCCGTCCAGACTACGTCTTCCACGCTGCTGCCTACAAGCATGTTCCGATGATGGAGTACAATCCTTCCGAGAGCATCCAGAACAACGTCCAGGGGACCAAGATAATCGCCGACCTTTCGGTCAAGTACGGAGTTTCCAAATTCGTGATGATCTCTACCGACAAGGCTGTCAATCCGACGAACGTGATGGGCTGTTCCAAGCGTATCTGCGAGATTTACGTCCAGAGCCTGAACAAGGCCGAGAAGGAGGGCGAGGTTGAAGGACATACCCAATTCATAACGACCCGTTTCGGCAACGTGTTGGGATCCAACGGTTCCGTTATCCCCATATTCGAGCGCCAGATCAAGCAAGGCGGTCCTGTGACCGTGACTCATCCCGACATCGTCAGGTACTTCATGCTGATCCCTGAGGCTTGCAAGCTCGTCCTCGAGGCCGGAACGAAAGGGGAGGGTGGCGAGATTTTCGCTTTCGACATGGGCAAACCCGTACGCATCGCCGACCTAGCGAAGAGGATGATTGAACTCAGCGGCGTACAAGGAGTGGAGATCGAGTATACCGGACTCCGGGACGGCGAAAAGCTTTATGAAGAAGTGCTCGACTCCGAGGAATCCACCAAGCCCTCATTCAACGAGAAGATCCGCATCGCCACTGTCCGCGAATATGACTATGCTTCCATATGCGAGCAGATCGACCGCCTGATCGGGATCTCATACGAATATGACGACATGAAGACCGTGGCTGCGATGAAGCAGATCGTCCCCGAGTACGTCAGCAACCATTCCGCATTCTCAGTGCTGGACAGGTAGGAATCCCTTTTCATTATCTTTCGTGTTCTTCTGATTTGAAATCGGAAGAAATTTTTGATTATTCCGAAAATTTCGTAACTTGTAACGGAATAACACGAAAACATTATAACAATGGTTGATAAACACCTTCTTCTGGGAGACGAGGCACTTGCACTCGGTGCATTGCACGCCGGTCTTTCGGGAGTCTATGCCTATCCGGGAACCCCTTCGACCGAGGTTACGGAGTATATCCAGCGGCATCCCTTGACGAAAGAACGCGGCATCCACTGCGACTGGTGCACCAACGAAAAGACGGCTATGGAAGCCGCCCTCGGAGTATCCTTCGCCGGCAAGCGTGCCCTTGTCTGCATGAAACACGTAGGAATGAATGTCTGCGCCGACGCTTTTGTCAATTCAGCAGTGACAGGAGCTAATGGAGGCCTGGTCATCGCAGCCTGCGACGATCCTTCCCAGCACTCATCACAGAACGAGCAGGATTCCCGCTTCTATGCAGACTTTGCAATGATGCCTTGCTTCGAGCCCTCCAACCAGCAGGAAGCATACGATATGGTCCAGGAGGCTTTTGATTACTCCGAAGCCAACCATATTCCCGTCCTTATGCGCCTTACCACTCGTATGGCGCATTCCCGTGCGGTGGTTCGACAGGCTCACCAACAGGCCCCTGAAAACGAGCTGCATTTCCCTCCGAAGGACAGGGAAAGATTCTGGGTCACACTGCCAGGGATATCCAGGGCACGTGTCAAGGAACTGGCGGAAGAGCAGGCCAAGTTCCGTCAGGATTCCGAGCAGTCCGGCGATAATATGTATAAGGACGGCCCCGACCACAGTCTTGGGATCGTTACCTGCGGGATCGCATATAATTACCTGATGGAGAATTTTCCAGAGGGTTGCCAGCATCCTGTCTTGAAGGTCACTCGTTATCCTTTCCCGACAAGGCTTCTTAAGAAGATGACCGGGTCCTGCAAGACAATCCTGGTCATCGAGGAGGGGCAGCCGCTGATCGAGGAGAAACTCAGGGGGCTGCTGTATGATGAAAATGAAGGCAACGGCTTTGTCAAGGTGAAAGGACGTCTTGATGGAACCCTTCCCAGAACAGGAGAACTCAATCCCGACCATGTTCGGAAGGCCCTCGGCCTAGAACCCTTACAGGCTTACGCTGAAGCGAGGATGACTGTTCCGCGTCCTCCGGCACTCTGCCAGGGTTGCGGCCACAGGGATTTCTATACCGCTTTGAACGCTGTCCTGAAGAAATATGACGGAGCGAAGGTATTCGGCGACATAGGCTGTTACACTTTAGGCTATATGTCTCCTTTCAATGCCATCCATTCCTGCGTGGAAATGGGGGCTTCGCTCACGATGGCTATAGGAGCTGCCAATTCCGGAGTGTGGCCGTCGGTCGGAGTCATTGGAGACTCTACCTTCACCCATAGCGGAATGACTGGTCTGCTGGATGCCGTCAACTCGAAGGCGGACATCACGCTCTGCATCTCCGACAACCTGACTACCGGAATGACAGGTGGCCAGGATTCTGCCGGAACAGGCAAGCTCGAAAGGATCTGTGCAGCCATAGGCGTGGAAGAAGACCATATCAGGACCATAGTCCCGCTCCCGAAGAATTATCCCGAGATGGAAAAGGTGATTGAAGAGGAAATCAATTATCACGGAGTATCTGTGGTGATATGCCGACGTGAATGCATCCAGACGGCCAAGCGTCATCGGTCCCTGAACTTGTCGAAGGGTGTGGCCGATAATAATAAGTAAGAATATGAAAAAGGATATCATACTTTCCGGCGTGGGAGGACAAGGCATCCTCTCCATCGCTACGGTTATAGGATGGGCGGCCCTTGAAGAGAACCTTCACCTGAAGCAGGCCGAAGTCCACGGCATGAGCCAGCGTGGCGGGGACGTCCAGAGCAATCTCCGCCTATCGTCCGATCCCATATTCAGCGACCTGATTCCGAAAGGGGAGTGTGACCTCATCCTCTCCCTCGAACCGATGGAAGCCTTGAGGTATCTGCCCTGGCTTTCCAGGACCGGATGGATTGTGACCAACACCACCCCGTTCGTGAATATTCCCAACTATCCCGCAATCGAGGATGTCATGGCCGAGTTGCGCTCGGTGCCGAATGTCATAACCCTTGACTGCGATGAGATTGCACGGGAAACCGGTTCTCCCAGAAGCGCCAACATGGTCCTTCTTGGGGCCTCGGCTGCAGTGATGGAGATTGTCGGACCGGACAAACTCCGGGAGGGAATCGCAGCGATATTCTCCCGCAAGGGTGATGCGATAGTCGCCGCCAACATTGCGGCGTTCAATGCAGGATTGGAAGAATCTAAAAAGTTCAGCAAATGAGAGTTATCCCGAAAGCCAGCCTCGACGAAGTCTTGCGGGGCATGAATATTAAGGACCTTGCCAGCGCTACCATCAGGCAGTGTGTCAATACCGCACAGGAGCTTGAACGTGTATCCGGCGAGGGTTTTGTCCACCTCGAATTCGGGGTTCCCGGGATCAAGGCGTCCCAGTTCGGAGTAGACATGCAGAAACTGGCATTGGATGCCGGAATAGCTGCAGTTTATCCTCCGACCGGGGGTATTCCAGAGTTCAAGTGGAATGCCTCCGCATTCATAAAGGCATTTGTCGGTATAGATGTGTTCCCCGAATGTGTGATTCCAACTGTCGGTTCCATGCAGGGTTGCTTCAACCTCTTGCTGGAATGCTCCCAGTTGCATGAGGGCCGCAAGGCTGTCATTTATCTCAGTCCCGGCTTCCCGTCACACTTCCTGCAGGCGAAGATCCTCGGCCTTGAGGCCCGTTCATTGGATATCTATGATAACCGCGGCGAAAAACTCGGACCGATGCTCGAGGAGATGATGGCGGACGGAAAGGTCTGTGCCATTGTATATTCCAACCCCAACAATCCCGCTTGGGTAAACCTGACGGAAGGGGAACTCAAGACGATCGGAGAGCTCTGCACCAAGTACGATGTGATCGCGCTGGAAGATATGGCCTACCTCTGCATGGATTTCAGGAGTGATCGCTCCAAGCCATTCAAACCGCCGTTCCAACCCACGGTGGCGAGGTACACGGATAATTACGCGATTATGATTTCCGCCTCAAAGATATTCAGTTACGCAGGCGAGAGGGTCGGACTTGTAGCGGTCTCTCAGAAACTCTACGAGCGTGAATATCCTGAATTGAAGGAGAGGTACGGCCTTTCCCGTTTCGGCGACAATTTCGTGCTTACATATATCTATGTCAACACTTCCGGTTGCTCCAGGTCGGCCCAGAACGCAATGTCTGAAATGATGGAAGCTTCCGTCAGCGGCAAGTACGATTTCGTCGGCGAGGTCAAGGAATATGCCCGCAGGGCCCGTCGCTCCAAGGAGATATTCTTCAAGCACGGTTTCTCCCTGGTCTACGACAAGGACCTTGACCAGGAGGTGAGCGACGGTTTCTTCTATACCGTAGGCTACAAGGGCATGAAAGGCAGCGACTTGCTGTATGACCTGATGCGTTGCGGTATCAGCGCCATAACGCTTACGGCCACCAGAAGCAGGCAGCAGGGAATCCGTGTCTGCGTGTCGATGTTGAACTCGGATGAAGATTTCTTGAAGCTGGACGAGCGCCTGGGCCTGTTCGAAGAACTAAGGGTTGAAGAAGAGAAAACGATAGCTGGATAGTTATGAAATATGTATCGGCCGACGAGGCGATGACATTGGTCCGGTCAGGAGACTGGGTGTTCTTCCAGGGAAGCACTTCCGTTCCCGTCATACTTCAGGAAGCACTAGCGAGACGCCACGAAGAGCTTCGTGACGTGAAGATAGTCTCAGGATTCAATATCACAAAGGGACCGGCACCGTTCTGTAAGCCTGAGTACAGGGATTCATTTGTAGTAAACAGCCTGTTCCTGTGCGCTGACCAGCGGCAGTATGTCGCGCAGGGTTACGGCAGCCTGATTCCCGGTTTCCTGAGCGACCTTCCTGCGCTGATCCGCAGGCGTGAGATCCCGATTGACGTGGCCTGTATCAACTGCTCGCTGCCGGATGAGAACGGCTACTGCAGCTACAACATCTCCGCCGACCTGGCCCAGCCGGCCGTGGAATCCGCCCGGGTAGTGATTGCACAGGTCAACAAGAGCATTCCTTATCTTTATGGCACGGCCATGATCCATGAATCGGATATCACTGCTGCCGTCGAGTGTGACGATCCGCCAGTAGACATGCAGTTCGGACCGCCTACGGAAATCGAGGCGGCCATCGGAGCCCATATCGCAGAGGAGATTCCTGACGGGGCAACCTTGCAGATCGGTGTAGGCGGTATTCCGAACGCCACCCTGAACGGACTCAGGAACCACAAGCACCTCGGCCTCCATACTGAAGCTATGACTGACGGAGTGTTCAGGCTCATGCAGTCCGGTGTGATCGACAATTCCATGAAGAAATACGAGCCCGGCCGCAGCGTTGCCTCGCTCGCTCTTGGCTCCAGGCATATGTACGAGTTCATCGACCACAACAAGGACTGTATATTCTATGATGTGGGCGTGACCAACGACCCTGCCCTCATCAGGATGAACCCCAATGCCGTTGCCATAAACTCCGCTATTGAGATTGATCTCACCGGCCAGATCTGTGCTGACAGCATAGGCGACATGATTTTCTCCTCCGTCGGTGGCCAGCATGACTTCATGTACGGTGCATCGCTTTCCGAGGGAGGGAAGACCTTCATAGCCATGCCGTCCAGGACAGCGAAGGGGAGGGGAAAGATAGTCGCACACCTGGCTCCCGGGGCCGGGGTCGTCACCACCCGTTTCCAGACCCAGTACGTTGTCACTGAATATGGTTGCGTGTATCTTCGCAACAAGAACCTCGCAGAGCGTGCCAAGGCTTTGATATCCATCGCCCATCCGGATGACCGCGAAGCCCTTGACCGTGAGGCCTTCGCCCGTTTCGGCTATATGTACCATCGCCTCTCGATGAAGCCATAGCTGGTCCCTTAGCATTTATTCCGGTCCCTGAGCTTGTCGAAGGGCCTCGTTAACTCCAGGGCCGGGAATCTATACGATTTCCCGGCCTTAGCCTATCAATTAGCACTCCAAGGCCACGTTTTACCCCGTTTCCCCGGCCGTAGAGTCTCATTTCGCTCGGGATTATAAATTTTCCTGGGACGAAGCGTAACATTTTCCTGCCTTCTGCGTCTATATTATTGGCATGCCGGAAAAACGCTAAATTTGTAGAGATGAAAAGGTACTTATTATTGATTTCTCTTGCCCTGACTCTGTCCCTTTGCCCGTTTTGCATGGCAGGGAATAGCGGCCAGGAAAATATCAGACGGATAAACCAACTTGTCAGCGAGTACTCTGCGCATCCTGATTTCAATGTTGTGCGCTTGGGAAGACTTGGTCTCGCAGCCGTCAAGGTAGTCATAAGGCATGACCTTGATGAGGACAGCATGGCCTTGCTGAACGCGATCAAGGACATAAAGCAGATTACGATCGCCGATTACGAAGACTGTCCTGCCGATGTCAGGGACCGTTTCGCTTCCCGTCTGTCCAGACTGCTGGACAAGGATATGCTCCTGATGGAGGCCAAGGATTCAGGAGAGAAGATGGAAATTTACGGGGAGCCCTCTGAAAGAGGTGATGAATTGACCGACCTTATCCTGAACGTTCCAGGAAGCGGAGCCCTCATCTGCATCCGTGGCAGGCTCAAGATGAAGGATGTCGCCAAGATCATGGATTAAGTAGTTTTACCCATGAGTGCTGAAGAATTCAATGGAATATGGTTGCCTCTGGCGGGAAGATTCTACCGCATGGCATACTATATCCTAGAATCGCAGGAGGATGCCGAGGATGCAGTACAGGATCTGTTCGCCAGGCTCTGGAAACTGCGCTCGACTTTGGGAGGTATAAAGAATCCGGTTGCTTTCGGCATAACATCCATAAGGAATATATGCCTGGACAAGATAAGGAGCCGTTCTTCATCCCGGACAGTCAGTCCTGCTCCTGAATCGTTCACTTCGCTGCCGGATCCTGATGCAGACATTGACCGTCTGATCGTGGACAAGGAGAATATGGGGATGATAAGGTCCTGCATGGCCAGGCTCCCCTCGATGCAGCGCAAAGTTTTGGAAATGAGGGTGTTTGAAAATATCCCATATCCCGAAATTGCCCGGCGGACAGGGCTCTCGGAAGTCAATGTAAGGGTCAAACTAAGCAATGCCCGGAAGAATTTGAAAAGAATGATTGAACATGAAGACGATTGATGAAATAGAGAAGTTGGGCTTTGAGGATCTCGAGCGGATATCCCTCGATGAATCAATCGAGGTTCCGACCGGACTCGAATCCAGGATCCTTGACAGGACCTCGGGCCTCCGGAAGGAATCGTGGTTCGGCAGCATGACCGGCCGTCGGCCTGTATGGTATATCGGTATAGCCGCATCCCTTGCCGTAATTGCAGGAATCGGCTTCGCCTGGCTCTCTCGTCCGAAACCTCTTCAGGACACTTTCGATGACCCTATGCTGGCTTATGCCGCTGTGGAAGAAGCTCTTAACAAGATGGCTTCGACAGTCGAAGTGGGAGTCAATTCGGTTGCGATGAGTGACGAACTGTTCCGCAAACCGGCAGAAGTAATCCAATCGATAAACAACAAGTAAAACGAAATATATCATGAAAAGAATAGTATTAATTGCAATAATCCTTCTCGTGTCCCTCACCGCCCAGGCTCAGGACTATAGGAGTCTCTACCAGAAGTATTCTGATGAAGAGAATGTTACTGCGGTCTACATTTCTCCTGCAATGTTCAAACTTATCGGCAAACTGCCCGAAGTACGTATCAAAGAAGGTGATGTGGATTTCGCGCCCCTGATCAAGTCCATGACAGGTTTCTATCTGCTGCAGACTGAAGACAAGGCTCTTGCCGAGAAGATCAGTAAGGATATCACCAGGGTCGTTGACGGAAAGAAATTCGAACTCCTGATGGAAGTCAAGGAGAAAGGGGAGAAGGTCAATATCTTTTCCCTCGGTGACAAGGATTTCCTCAAGAGCCTGGTCCTGACCGCATTCCAGGGGGATGAGACTGTATTCATCTCCATTGACGGCCTTATGAAGAGGGATGATGTGGAGAACGCCCTCGGCGCCGTAGCCAAGGACATGATGTAATCAGCAGACACTATAACATATGGCAATCCATCGGTAATCTTTTGACGCCGATATTCCAAAGCCGGGAAATCGCATTGATTCCCGGCCTTAGCACATTATTTAGCACTCCACGGCCACGATTAGGCCGCCTTTCCCGGCCTTGGAGTCTGGCCAAGATGAGACTATTTCACCAATTCGTACATTACGGAGTACTCTATGCCTATCTTGCGGCATATCCTTTTGGCATTTATATGATAATCCTTGAATAACCGGACTCCAAGGCGGCACCTGTCGTCCAAACTGAGTTCCAGATAGGATTTCACATTGTATTTGTTCTTGCAAATCGTGTAGATTATTGTGTCCAGTTCCTGGTCGTTGATCACGATCCTTCTGCCGATCCTTTCGGAAATCCTGACATATGCATCCATATTCTTTACGAGGTCGCTGCAGTAATTCCATGAGGTCATCAATACCTTCTCCGCATCTTTAAACGAGACGTATGATTCCGGAAGGATCATTCCAAGGGTGTCATTGAACATGTAGTCGCAAGGCAGCCTTATCTTGGATCTAAGGACTCCTCTCATGTAATCGATGGAATAATCCTTAATCTGCTTCTTCTGTATGACTTTATAGATATTGCTGAACAATAAATAGTTGGATCCCCAAAGATAGCCGGATGGCGTAACCTTGCAGTCAGCCTTATACGGGTTCCTTGCAATATAGACCAAGTTGTTTTTCAATTGGTAAGGATCCCGGGTATCAATGGCTATCAACTTGAATCCGAGGTCGTCCGGCAATGGTGGGAATCCGTCTTCGATAAGCCTGGCATTGATACGTTTCTTTTGGAATAAGAAAAAGTCCACGGCGTTGTTACCAGCTGCCCATATCAAGAAGTGCGCATGTTTGACCATCAAGTTGAAAGCCAGGATCCTTATCTTATGGACATACTGCCCCAGGGCAACGGTATTCATCCCTGCGACGAATTGTGATTCATTGTTGAAGAGTTGTCCTTTTTCATAAGAATCTATGACAAGGTGGTAGTAGCCTTCCGGCCACGTCCGGTACTCAGCCCACTACTTCAGGCGTTCCAATTTGTTCATAGTAAAGTTTGGTTATTGATTGGCACAAGATAACGAGAAAACCCCTCGAATAAGAAATCTTCAAGGGGTTTATATTCATTTTTTATCTTTTCCTCTACAACTGCTTGTTCAGGCGCCGGACAATGCGATCGACATCGCTTCTAAGGACAGTCCCTTTTATGCAAACGACCGACTGGTCATACATGATTATAATGAGGTCGGATACATGTTTGCCGTCTTCGGATACCTGACCGTAGGTCTCGTCAAATACCAACTCACCGCTACCGTTGCGCAAAATCAGATGTTCGGGAGGAAGAAATGAGGAGACCCTCGACTCGATCCCTTCCCTCAGGCTTGGAGAACTTTCTCCATATTCAAGCATATATACGGTATTCACTCTCTTGAAAGCCTTTGCGACTTTCCTGGTCCATTCGCTTCCGGCCCTGCCGACGGTCTTGCCCATAGTCATCGCAAGTTTTCCTAGCTTCATCAGCGAAACGTTGCCGCGGCCGTCATATTCCTCCATGACAGCGATGACACTATTGAAACTATCTTCATAACCCGCGCTGACTATGACTGTCGAGTCTGGTTCCTGGCCTCTCGTCGGAACAGCCGGGAACAAAAGCACAAGTGTCAGCAGTATGAATAACTTTTTATGCATGATTATGACATCACAAAGATAATGAATTTAAAAATGCATGCAAGGTATGGCCCTGTTCAGACTCCAAGGCCGGGAATCAATGCGATTTCCCGGCCTTGGAATCATTGGTCGCCATCGGGTGTTGCCTACAGCCTCTCGAGCTCGTCCATCCAGAGTTTGACCTTGGCGTCGGAAGGCATACGGAAGTCTCCGCGGGGTGAGAAACTAACCTGGCTGATCTTCGGTCCGTCGGGCATGCAGGAACGTTTGAACTGCTGGCTGAAGAAGCGCCAGAAGAATTTCTTGAGCCACTTGAGGATCGTCTCCTTGTCGAAGGCAGAGCCGGAGCCTGAGACGGCCGAAGGGCAGAAAGCCTGGCAGGCGAGGAAGTAGATCTTAGAAGGGGAGAACCCGTACTTCATGAAGTTGTAGATGAAGAAGTCGTGCAGCTCGTAAGGTCCGATGAGGTCCTCGGTCTTCTGCTTGATCTCACCGCTTTCATGAGCGGGCATAAGTTCCGGACTGATAGGTGTTTCCGTAACATCCATAAGGATTTCAGAGGCAGAACGTCCGGTTGAGGATTTCGCCCCGTCGAAGAGATTGTTGGCCGCCCACCTTACCAGATGCTTGATCAAGGTCTTGGGAACCGATGCGTTCACTCCGTACATCGACATGTGGTCCCCGTTATATGTACACCACCCGAGAGCCAGCTCAGAAAGGTCACCCGTGCCGATCACAATACCGTTCTCCTGGTTCGCGATGTCCATCAGTATCTGCGTCCTTTCACGGGCCTGGGCATTTTCGTAAGTCGAATCCATCACGGCAGGATCATGACCGATGTCCTTGAAATGCTGTTCCACGGCAGGAACTACGGAAATCTCCCTCGAGGTGATTCCGATGGCCTCCATGAGCTCCACGGCATTTGACTTGGTGCGGCTGGTCGTTCCCAGCCCGGGCATCGTGATTCCGATAATCTCCGAGCGGGGGATTCCGAGCCTTTCAAAGGCCATGGCTGCGACGATCAGTGCCAGCGTGCTGTCCAGGCCTCCGGAAACACCTATTACGGCTTTCCTGCATCCTATGTGTTCCATCCTGGCTGCCAGACCCGTAGCCTGGATGCGTAGGATCTCCCTGGACCTCTTTGCGATTTCAAGCGCATCACCTTCAGGTAGGAATGGATGGGGTTCCACCTTCCTGTAGAGTTTCTTGCTGAAGTCGGTTGGAGCGGCTGCCCCGATGTCCATCCTGGAATAGAGTCCTGAATATTCACTTGCAGATGTCCCGTCCGGAGCCATGCCCCTGAATGAATTCTTTTTCTGTCTCTGGATGTCAAGCATCCCTATATCCAGGTCGGCATAGATGATGGAATCATCCATCTGGAAGCGCTTGTTCTCAGCGATCATCACTCCGTTCTCGCAGATGATCGATGAGCCACCGTAGACAGTATCCATCGTCGATTCACCATAACCTGCAGAGCAGTAGATATAACCTGAGACCGTGCGCCCGGACTGATTGGAAATCAGTTCCTTACGCTGATGATGCTTGGCCATTACCTCGTTGGAGGCGGAGATGTTTACGATAACCTGTGCACCTGAGGGAGCAAGGAAGGAGGACGGAGGGATCGGAGTCCAGAAATCTTCGCAGATCTCGATTCCGAACGTAGCGTCTCCCACTGTGAACAGGAGGTTGGGGGATATGTTGCAGCGCTGTCCGCAGTACTTGATATCCGAGTCGAAACCGTCCCTGTAGTAGTTGCGGCCATCGTCTATGAAACGTCCTGTGACCTGGTTGCCGGGGGACAGGAAGTCGGAACCTGATGCGAACCATCTGCCTTCGTCGAATTCGGCATATGTCGGAAGGTAGATCTTAGGGACGATTCCCTTGATCCCTCCGTTCCTGATTACGACGGCGCAGTTGTACAGCCTTCCGCGGAAACGGACAGGGGCACCTACGACCACCGTTACATGCTTCCCCCTGCTGTGCCGGCAGATCATGTCAACCGCTTCGTCGGACTTGTCCAGAAGCAGTTTCTGTCCGAACAGGTCCATGCAGGTATATCCTGTAACGGAAAGCTCCGGGAAGACTGCAAGCGAGGTCTTCTCCTCTTCCACTTTGTCTATAAGGCGGCATATCGCTTCACAGTTGAAGTCCACGTCCGCCACCTTGATCCGCGGCACGGCGGCCGCGACCCTGAAGAAACCGTAATCCATATTGAGGGTATGACTATGAATTCGCGGGATCGTTATTCCTGTCTTCGTCTGCCAGGCGCTCCCTCTCTTTCCTGCGGG
>JAEEGF010170446.1_pt1 | contig 14650 bp, 11 predicted proteins | sample 9134171 | NCBI WGS metagenome assembly JAEEGF01 (sample SAMN16246542, study PRJNA631951) | gut metagenome | biome: gut microbiome; feature: rumen; material: AP-attached | host: Bos | place: Iran: Karaj | collected 2018-10
GCTGAGGCTGTCGAGGATGTTAAGGAAGAAGTTACAGATTTCGGTACAGGCGAGATCAAGGTTTGGGTAGCTGATGCAGTTGTTGACTTTACAAAGGACGCTGTTGCTAAGTTCCAGGCTGAGAATCCTCAGTATGCCGGATACACAGTAACTGTTGAGGCTGTTGGTGAAGGTGATGCTGCCAGCAACATGATCACAGACGTTACTGCAGGTGCTGACCTTTTCGGATTCGCACAGGATCAGACCGCAAGACTTGTTGCAGCAGGTGCTCTTGAGGAAGTTGCTCCTGAGAACGTTGATGCAATCAAGAGCGAGAACACAGCAGGTGCTGTTGTTGCTGCTACAGTTGGTGACACACTTTATTCTTATCCTATGACAGCTGATAACGGATATTTCCTTTACTATGATAAGAGCGTTGTAACAGATCCTTCTACTCTTGAGGGCGTTCTTGAGCAGTGCGAAGCAGCCGGTAAGAACTTCTACATGGATCTTACAGGTTGGTATCAGGTAGCTTACTTCTTCGGAACAGGCTGCACACTTACATATGATTCAGACAATGATGGTAACTTCACAGGATGCAATGTTGACTATGATTCAGATAAGGGCTTTGTAGCTCTTAAGGAAATGATTGATGTTGCAGCTTCTAAGGCTTTCCAGCCTGGTTCTTCTGCTGGTGATGCTGTAAACTATGCAGCAATCATCGATGGAACATGGGATGCACAGACAGTTAAGGATTTCCTTGGTGACAACTACGCTTGCGCTAAGCTTCCTACTTTCACAGGTTGTGATGATAAGACATATCAGATGAGCGGATTCAACGGATGTAAGCTCCTTGGTGTTAAGCCTCAGGAAGATGAGAACAAGCTTGCAGTTTGCGATGCTCTTGCTCTTTATCTTACAAGCGAGCAGGTACAGCTTGACAGATACAATGCAGTTGGTTGGGGCCCTTCAAACTTAAAGGCTCAGGCTAACGATGCAGTTAAGGCTGACGAAGCTCTTTCAGCTCTTTCAGAGCAGTTTGCATTCACAATTCCTCAGGGACAGTATCCTGGTGACTACTGGTCAAACGCAGAGGCTCTTGCAGGCGATGTAACAGGTAAGCTTCAGGGCGCATCTGATGACGACGTTAAGGCAGCTCTTAAGGACTTCCAGGAGAAGGTTGCAGCAGCAAGATAATCCATTGCTGATGGGGACCATCCAATAAAATAAGAGTAACACTCACACCGGCAGGAGGCTTGCCTTCTGCCGGTTTTTTAAAAAATACATTTGTACTTTCAGTCATGACTTTTGGTGCGGAGGAATTTGTTTATGAGTAACACGTCTGATGCGAAAAATAATTCCGGTGGCGGCTTCTTGCCAGCTCTGGGAAACGTATTTAAAGACATTGGGGTAATCTTTGTACAGGGAGATTGGAAAACTAAGATCTCTTACATCATTATGGGCTTTGGTCAGATCATGAGAGGTCAGTTCTTACGTGGCGGCATGTTTCTTGGAATCGAAGCTCTGTTTATTTGGTTTATGGTTTCTTTCGGACACAAGTATATTTCAAAGCTCGGAACTTTGGGTACCATAGAAACCTACAAGAAGAACCGTAAGACAGTTTACGGCGATCATTCTTTCCTTATTCTGTTGTTTGGCCTTTTAGCCCTGTTTTTCGTGGCTTTTCTTATCTTTGCATGGTATAAAAACCTCAAAGATAATCAGAAGCAGGAGCTTATCCTGAAATCCGGCAAAAAACTTCCCGGAAACAAGGCAGATTTTGCTTCACTTTTTGACAATAACTTTGATAAGACACTTTTGGCACTTCCTGTGGCAGGCGTATTCGCTTTCACTGTGCTGCCAATTGTTTTCATGATATGTGTTGCGTTTACCAACTATGATGCAACTCATCAGGCGCCAACCAAACTCTTTACCTGGGTAGGTCTGGAGAACTTTAGAAATCTGTTCTCCTTCAGCACAGGCGGTTTTGGTCAGACCTTCCTTGGAGTTCTTCTCTGGACCCTTGTCTGGGCTCTTTTGGCGACCTTCATTGACTATTTCCTTGGAATAGCAGTAGCTATCCTCATTAACAAAAAAGGCATCAAGTTCAAGAAATTCTGGAGAACATGTCTGGTTCTTACAATTGCTGTTCCTCAGTTTGTAAGTCTTTTGTATGTTTCAAAGATGTTTGATTCTGCAGGTATTATCAACGGTACCCTGAAGAAACTGGGAATCATCCAGAACGCAATTCCATTTTGGACAGATCCTCTTCTTGCCAAGATCACTATCATTGTTGTCAACATCTGGATCGGTATTCCTTACCTGATGCTGATGGCTACAGGACTTCTTATGAATATTCCTGCAGATCTCTATGAGAGTGCCAGCATTGACGGAGCAACACCATGGCAGATGTTCAGACACATCACAATGCCATACATGCTCTTTGTAACAGGTCCTTATCTTTTGACATCCTATACAGGAAACCTCAACAACTTCAACGTAATCTACCTCCTTACAGGTGGCGCACCGAAGTCCATGAGCTATACAGGAGGCGCCGGAGCTACAGACCTTCTGGTAACCTGGCTGTATAAGATGACAATCAATGACACAGATTACAAGATGGCTGCCGTTATAGGTATCATGGTATTCATTGTTACAGCCGTGATTTCACTTTCAGTTTACCGGATGCTGCCTTCAGTTAAAGATGAGGAGGGATTCCAATAATGGCTAAGAGAGAATCTTCAATGAAAAGAAAAAGAGCAGTCAGCAACTTCTTTTCCTATGTGTTGCTGATAGTTATCGTAATACTTTGGCTGTTCCCATTTTTCGGAATAGTTATGGGAAGTTTCCGTTCCTTTGATCCTGCTGTGGAATACGGCGGAATCGTTGATTATGTAATTCCAAAGCATTTTTCTTTGGACAACTACAAGTTCTGTCTTGGTGATGAGACCAACTATAAGAGATGGTATCTGAACACTGTAACTATCGCTTTCTTTGTTTCACTTCTCCAGACTATAGTGGTCCTTTGCGTAAGCTATGCTCTGAGCCGTATGAGATTTAAGGGCAGAGAGCTTCTTATGAGATTCTGGCTGATCCTGGGAATGTTCCCCGGATTCCTTACTATGATCTGTCTGTACTTCCTGCTGAAGCAGGTTGGACTTACGCAGGCAGGAGCGGTTCCCGGACTCATCCTGGTATCCGTTGCCAGTTCCGGCATGGGCTACTATATCTGTAAGGGATATTTTGACACTATCCCCAAGGCTCTCGATGAAGCTGCACGTATCGACGGTGCTTCAAGGGCAAGAGTATTTTTTACCATGACAATACCTATGAGTAAGCCTATCATCATCTATCAGGCCCTGGTTGCATTCATGGCACCCTGGAATGATTATGTATTCGCTTCCTATATGGCGTTTGGTCATGACAAGAGCTACAACACAGCGGTATCCATGTACAGATGGATGAATACCGGCGATTATCAGGGATATTTCACAAGGTTCTGCGCAGGTGGCGTACTTGTTGCCATTCCTGTAACACTGCTTTTCATGTTCCTCCAGAAATACTATGTTGAGGGCGTTACCGGCGGTGCTGTAAAGGGCTGAGAACCTTCAATGTTCCTTGTGAGTAATTGGAGTAATATATGTCAGAGGAAAAAATTACTATTGATGATGTGGCCAAGGCTCTCGGCATTTCCAAGACCACCGTTTCCCGGGCAATATCAGGAAAGGGGAGGGTTGGCGATGAGACGAAAGCCAAGGTCATGGAGTATATTGAAAAACATAATTATCGCCCCAATGTAATGGCCAAGGCCCTTGCACAGCAGAGAACCTTCAATATTGGTGTTGTCTGGCCTGTGGATTACAACGCAGTAGATCTTCCTTTTTTTCAGAGATGTATGATTGGAATGAGCGAGACTGCATCGGGACATGGCTATGATATAGTGGTTTCCCTTATTTCCGGCGATGATATTACAGGCCTTAAGAGAATTGTGGAGAATCACAAGGTGGACGGAGTGATCCTTACAAGAACCCTGGTGGACGACGCTCCCTTCAAGTATCTTAAGGAGTGTGGTATTCCATTTGTGACGGTGGGACAGAATTACGATTCCGAGGTTGTTTCTGTTGACAATGACAATTTTGACGCCTGCAAAGAGCTGACTTCAATTCTTTTGGCCAAGGGTCTCAAGAAGTTGGCGCTGGTAGGAGGATCCACCAACCACATTATTACCAGGACCCGCTATGAAGGCTTTAAAAAGGCCCATGAAGAGGCTAAGATCAAAGTGGATTCAAGCCTGGTCTATCTGGATGTTGACAGTAACACCAAGGTGGCAGGGATACTGAAGGAGCTTCTCAGGAAGAACATAGACGGAGTAATCTGCATGGATGACAATCTGGCGGGAGAAGTCATTGCCAGATGCAGGGATGAACACATCAGGATTCCGCAGGATCTTAAGCTGGCTTCTTTTTATAACAGTTCTCTTTTGGAGAGTAACGTGCCTTCGGTGACATCGCTTAATTTCAATGACAGAAACCTTGGTGCAGTTGCTGCAAGCGTTCTTCTGGGGATAATCAGAGGTGATAAAGTCGAAGATCAAAAGCTTAAAAACTACGAACTTATTCTGAAAGAAAGTACAAAGTAATTAGTTAAGGGCGACTCTTTTTTATAAAGATATCGCCCTTATTTAAAGAAGACCGAGGAGTGTATATGAAAATTACTAGAGATTCAAAAGTGGGTTTTGACAGCATAAGCCTTCTGGTGGACGGAAAGCGCTGGTTCCCAATGATGGGAGAGATGCATTTTAGCAGATATCCCAAGAAGTTCTGGGAACAGGAGCTTAACAAGATGAAAGCCGGTGGCATAGATATAGTTTCGCTGTATGTCATCTGGATTCATCACGAAGAGATACAGGGGGAGTTTGATTTTACCGGAGACAGATGTCTTAAGGACTTCCTTGAAACAGTTAAAAAATGTGGAATGTACAGCATTCTCCGCATCGGCCCCTGGGCTCATGGAGAGGCGAGAAACGGAGGATTTCCTGATTGGCTGTTGGAGGATTCCAAGAACCGCGGATATGAAGTCAGGTCTGATGCTCCGGAGTATCTTGAGTATGTAAGAAGATTCTATGAAAAGACCTATGAGCAGGCCAAAGGCTTTTTTATCGGCGAAGGCGGCCCTATAATCGGTGTTCAGATTGAAAATGAATATGGACACTGCGGCGGTAAGACCGGGGAAGAGGGAGAACAGCACATGCGTACTCTCCTTAATATGGCTAAGGAAATAGGCTTTAATGTTCCGATATATACAGCCACAGGCTGGGGCGGCGCTGTGACAGGAGGTATGCTTCCTGTTATGGGCGGATACTGCGAAGCTCCCTGGGATCCAAGATTTACAGAGATTGAGCCAAGTGGAAACTACATTTTTACCAGAGAGAGAAATGACCACAACATAGGTTCTGACCACGGACTGGGCGCAGGAATAACCTTCGACATGAACAAGTTCCCATTCCTTACAGCTGAGCTTGGCGGCGGAGTTCAGGTTACACACCACAGAAGACCTATAGCCACAGGACTTGATACTGCGGCCATGACCATGACAAAACTGGGAAGCGGGGCTAATTTGCTGGGATATTATATGTACCACGGCGGAACAAATCCAAAGGGTAAGCTTACAACACTCCAGGAGTCCACTGCTACAGGCTATCCCAATGATCTTCCTGAGTATGCCTATGATTTCAATGCGCCATTGAGAGAATTTGGACAGATGGAGGACACCTACAGGGAAGTAAGACTTCTTTCCACCTTTATTCATAGCTTTGGCGACGAGCTGTGCGATATGGAGTATGCGCAGCAGCCCGGTAATCCGGATAAGCCAGAGAATTTGAAGGATTTAAGGACTTCTGTAAGATTTAAGAAAATCAGAACAGCAGATGGTGAAGAGCTAAGCAGCGGATATCTTTTTGTGAATAACTATCAGAGAAGATATGAGATGGCTACCCATGATGTGGATGAGCTTTGCGCTTATTCAGAAGATGGTCAGGACAAGCTTGCCACCTTTGCAGGAAGGAAAATAGAAAACGGAGATTTCTTTTTCTATCCCTTCAATATGCCGGTGGGAGACAAGGCCTATATCACCGTGGATGCAACTCCTGTCTGCATCATAAGAAATATAGATGGAAGTGGCCATAATGCCTATGTCTTCTATACTGACAGCCCAAGGGAAGTGTGCTTTGATGTAAAGGGAGACCTTGACGGCAACAAGATCCTTGTGCTGGACAGGGATGAAGCGGTTCACAGCAGCAAGGTAACTATTGGCGGCAGAGAGCACCTTATTATCTCTGACTCAGAGGCTGTAACCGGCAGCGATGGCAGCGTAGATCTTTATACTCTGATAAAAGATGTTAAAAAACCTGCTTTCAGAGCTTATCCTGAGTTTTTGGATGTGCCGACAGGCTTCTCAAAGAAAACCGGAACTGTAGCTCAGGGAGATTTCCTTGATTCAGATGTATTTAGTAATTACGAGAGCACTGTAGAGTACAGAAACGATGCCAAAGCTGAATTTGAAAAGATCTCCGAGACTGATGAACTTACCACCTACAGAATCAAGGCATCGAACCTTCCGGAAGGGGCCTGTGATGTCTTCATGAATGTGAATTTTGCAGGAGATATAGCAAGACTGTATTCCGGAGATGAAATCCTGACAGATACCTTCTATACAGGCCAGCTCTGGGAAATCGGCCTTAAAAGATACAGCGATCTTGATTTTGACGGACAGATAACCATAACACCTCTTCTTGAGAACTACAAAGAAAAAATGTATCTGCAACAGTGGCCTGAGATGGACAACGGAAAAATCTGTAAAATAAATGAAATAGAAATGATTGCACAATTTCGTATCAAAATTTTCTGATTTGACGTATAATAGTGTTATCGGAGCTTTGCTCTGATAACACTATTTTTCTTTCTGAGATTCTACAATGAGGTGCTTTTTTGACTGATGATAGTATGAAAATGACCTATTCGGCCATTTTGAGGGATAAAGCCAATAGGAAAATAGTCAGGGTGACATTTGAAAGAGGTAAGGGGGAAAATGTCCAGACTGCGGAAGGAATTCTTCCGGATTGCATAATCCAGCGCCAAAACGGCTATTCCCATGAGGAAATAGCCTCTCTGGAAGCATATATGAAGGAAAACCTAAGCGACATAATGGATAGAGCAAAAGTTATTAGTAATCCGCTTAAATGGTTCTGATCTTAGTGCATCGGAGAAACGCATGCTTCGTAACTATTACTTTGATATTTGCGCTATTTATATATTGACTACCATTGCGATAATCTCATTTTCGAGAAGGCAGGTTCCTGCCTACAGGCAAAGAGCTTATGGCATGCTTTTGCTGTCGTTTTTTATTACCACCATCGAAGAGAGACTGGAGATCACTGTTCAGCTACACCCTGTGGATGCTGCCTGGTATCCGTTGGTTTTAAAGGGCATGGCCTCGATTTACTTTATTTTCCATCTGGCCTCTGCCTTTTTCTATCTTGTCTACATAATGTCCGTATTGGACATGTATCTGAGTCTAAAGTCCCTAAAGAGCTTTTTTAGCACCTTTTTTGCCTATAGTATAGGACTTTTCCTGGTGGTGCTTAACTGGTTTTTGCCGGTATTATTTCACTTTGGCCCCGACGGAACCTATTACAGGGATGGCTTTATAGGCGTATTTTATGTTCTTGCTTTTTATTACATACTCTATGCCCTATGGCTTATCATGCGCTACAACAGTCTCATGAGGCTGAGAATCAGGATAATGGTTGCTTCTTATGTTTTCTTTTCAGTGACAGGAATTGTTATCCAGTTTTTCTATCCCACTCTTTTGGTGGAAAATTTCTTTAATGCTATAAGTATAACCCTGGTATTTATTACACTGCAGAATCCCAGCGAGATGGTGGATGACAGCCTTAACATTCTCAACAGGAAGGCCTATTTTGAAAGTATTGACCTGAGAATGAAGCGAAAGAGTCCGATCAGTACTATTTTTGTTACTATTGACAATATCAGAGCCCTGAGTTCTGAAATTGGTTATATGCAGTCTCAGGAAGTTCTTAAGCAGATTGCAAAATACTTAAAGCGCGTTGGAAGCCGCGAGTTTAAGATTCAGTCCTATGCCTACAGATATGCGGAATATACCTTTACCATTACTGTTAATGGCGACAATGCGGAAGATTCCAGGATGGTCTTAAATGCTGTAGCTAAGAGACTTCAGGAACCCTGGAGTTCATCAGGAATGGCCATCAAGATTGAGGGACACTGCTTTTTGATCAATTATCCTGACAATTATGAGACCACCTCTGAGCTAATAAATAAGATAGATATCATAACGGAAGATATCGCAGTACAGACCAGCCTCATCGTTGATGTTGATGAGTATAAATTTAATGAAAAGAAACAGGCCAGAGATTTTGACCTTCTTGCCAGGGAGAATATAGATGCCAAGAAGGCTGTCATCAAGTTTCAGCCTGTCCTATCCAAAAAATACAGGATAAATTACTGCGCAGACATCCTATGCTTTTTTATGGATGAAGCAGGAAATGAAGTTGACGTAAGGGGACATATTCCCGATGTAAAAGTAACCCAGTCCCTTCTTGATACTGATGAGTTCGTATACAGAAGAGCCTGCAGAGCCCTTTCTTTCTGGAATGCGGGAGATAAAAATGGCAAGTACAGGGCAGTAGTGGGCCTTTCTCAGGGTGAGATCTCCAGAACCGATTTCCTCAGGAGAATAAAGAAAATTCTTCGTGAGGAGAAAGCTGAGGCTTCCTGGATCAGCCTAAAGTTGACGGAGACCACCGTGACCACCATGAATAACGTTGCGGAGCGAAATTTAAAGCTGCTGGGTGACCTTAACTGTCAGATCATAGTTGATAGGTTTGGAAGTGGATATGGAGACCTTGATAGAATTCTTTCACTTCCTGTAGTGCAGGTAAATGTTGATATTTCGGTTCTTCGTTCTGCCATGGAGTCTGAAAAGATGAAAATGGTGGCTCAGGGAATAGTAAATCTTTTCCATGATGTAAGTATTTTTGTGGGAGCTTCTGATATCAGCTGCCGCGAAGAAATGGACATGGCAGAAGAACTGGGCTGTGACTTTTTGGTGGGCGATTATATGGGACCTCCTATGAATGACGGCTCCTATGTGAAAACTATTGATGCGTATTTTGAAGAGGCTTAGTAATGGAGATAATCACAAGACCCCAAAATTATGATATAAGCTTTAGCGTCGCATCTATCGTACTGATTATAGTAACTCTTGCTATACATCTCTCAGAGGAACGATTTAACAGTAAGCAGAGGTACTTTTTCGGAACGATTATTTTTGATGCGCTTGTTATCAATGCCCTGGGTCTTTTCCACAGCATCTGGCTTTACAGCGATACTCTGCAGGCTATCATAAGCTATGATGCCAATAAAGTGGTTGTTATCTGTGAAAAGATTTTCATTTATCTTTTGCCTTTCCTTTCGATTAATTACGTCATGGCCATTTTTAATCTGGACACGGATGCTTTATGGAAAAAGTTTGCCCTTCTTATTCCCACCATATATTCCTGCTACATTTTCTTAAGCGGGATGTTCACGGATTTCTTTGTGTATTTTGATGAAAAGGGAATCCTTAACTATCATTATCCGCAGGGGGCAACTGTCAATATTGGAATCTGGTTTTACTTTGCGTTTGCGGTATATCTTTTGCTAAAATGCGGCAAGGCCCTCAGTTCTGAAAAAGCTGTGGCTCTATGGATCTACTTTTTCATAATGCTATCCGGAGTGCCTATCAGGATTTTCACCAAGTCCAGTGCAGCCTTCGAATTCAGCGTTTCTATCGCGCTTCTTTTGTGCGTTTATACATTCCAGAATCCCTATGAGTTTGTGGACAGAATGTCCCATGCGGGAACCAGGAATGCCCTTAATTTTACGATTTCAACAAATCTTTTGCAGAAAAAAGACTTTACCCTTCTGGGCTTTCATATAGACAGGCTGAGAGTGCTGCTGGGCGGCGAGCCTACTGAGGCTGCATCTGACCTCCTGAACCAGATTTCTCAATATCTTAAGCAGTTAAGCCCCGGAAAGAGCCTTTTCTTTGCCGGCGAGGGCGATTTTATCATGCTGTTCCCGGATGTGGCTCCGGATGAAGATATTATAGAAAAAACTGCTGAGCAGGTTAGGAAGAGATTTAAGGATACCTGGAAAATAAGGGAGGAAGAGATAAAACTCTTTGAAAGTCCCTATGCCATAGGCTTCCCTGATGAAGTGGATACCCTGGAAAGATACAATGAAGTAAAGGGCGTTTTCGATAAGACTCTGCTTCGCCAGAATAGGGATATCCTCAGAATATCTGATCTTAATCTTAAGATAGTGGAGCATGACAAGAAGATTGATAATATCGTTAAGCATGCTCTGGAAGATGGGCTTTTGGAAGTTTACTATCAGCCCATATACTCACCTATGAAGGGAAAATTCTTATCCTGTGAGGCGCTTTTAAGACTTAAGGACCCTCAGCTTGGATTTATTTCTCCTGCCATATTCATGCCCATTGCCGAGAGAAACGGCACGATCCTGGGTATTGATAAGTTTGTGCTATCATCAGTGTGCGAGATGCTGTCCACTTCCGAGGCAAGAAAATACGGCCTAGAGTACGTGGAGGTAAATCTTTCGGTAGTTGACTGCATTCAGACCAATCTTGCAGACAACGTGCTTAAGACCCTGGAAAAATATCAGGTTAAGCCCAGCGAGATCAACTTTGAGATAACTGAGACCTATGAGCAGGGCATCACTGCAGCCATGGATGAAAACATGAATAAACTTATTGAAAACGGTGTGTCTTTTGCCATGGATGATTTTGGCACAGGATATTCAAATCTTGTGAGAATTGCAGATGTCCCGGTAAATATCTTTAAACTGGACAAGAGCATTATTCAGTCTGCCTTTGAATCAGAAGTTTCTTATATGGTCATGATCAATATGATAAAGATCATCAAGTCCCTGGGAAAAGAAATTGTGGTTGAGGGCGTAGAGACCGGCGAGCAGGCAAGACAGGTTATTAAGCTTGGCTGCGATCATATTCAGGGATTCTTTTACGCAAGACCTCTTACCAAGGATAAATTCATAGAATTCCTTAAGGACCATAATGGATAAAAAATCATAAGACATTGCAAAGAAAAGAGCATCAGTGTAAAATCAAAAGGATGTTCAGCATAATTATTCATAAATTTAGAAGGATGGTAATATATGGCACTGATTAAAAAGCCTGTTACAGGAATGAAGGATATTTTACCTGCAGAAATGCAGCTTAGAGACTACTGCATCGGTGTGATCAAGAAGACCTATGCAGAGTTTGGATTTACATCCATAGAGACACCCTGCGTTGAATCCCTTGCAAACTTAAACAGCAAGCAGGGCGGAGAGAATGAGAAGCTTATCTTCAAGGTAATGAAGAGAGGAGAGAAGCTGGATCTTCAGAATGCCAAGGAGGAAAACGACCTTACAGATTCAGGACTTCGTTATGACCTGACTGTTCCGCTGGTTAGATTTTATGCAAATCACGCCAATGAGTTGCCTGCTCCTTTCAAGGCACTTCAGATGGGCAATGTTTGGAGAGCTGACAGACCTCAGAAGGGAAGATATCGTCAGTTCATGCAGTGTGATATTGATATTCTTGGTGAACCCTCAAATCTTGCAGAGATAGAGCTTATCCTGGCTACAACTACAACCCTTGGAAAGCTTGGATTTAAGGACTTCAAGGTAAGAATAAATGACAGAAGACTTCTTAAGGCAATGGCTGCTTACAGCGGATTCCCTGAGGAAGAGTACGACAATGTTTTCATCACTCTGGACAAGATGGACAAGATCGGTATCGACGGTGTTGCAGAAGAGCTCGAGAAACAGGGCTTTGGCAAAGAAAGCATCGATAAATATCTGGATCTTTTCAGAGAGGCTGAAGGCAAGACCGGCCTTGACGGCATAAAGGTTATTGCTGACAAGCTTGGCGAGTTCCTGGATGCCGATACCAAGGAGAATCTTGAGGAGATCATCACCAGTGTTGATTCCACCAAGAGTGCTCAGTTTGAAATGGCTTTTGACCCCACACTTGTAAGAGGAATGAGCTATTATACAGGAACTATTTTTGAAGTGGCTATGCCACAGTACGGCGGAAGTTGCGGAGGCGGCGGACGCTACGACAAGATGGTTGGCAAGTTCCTTGGACAGGATACTCCTGCATGCGGCTTCTCCATCGGATTTGAGCGTATCATCATGATCATGATGGATGAAGGCTTCAAGATCCCGGGTGAGAGCGATAAGGTCGCATTCCTTATTGACAAGGGAATTAAGGGAGAGAGACTTGTGGAGATTATTTCCGAGGCTCAGAAGGAGAGACAGAACGGAAGAAATGTTCTTGTAGTAAGAATGAACAAGAACAAGAAGTTCCAGAAGCAGCAGCTTGCTGAGCAGGGTTATGAGGATATAAGAGATTTTTACGAAAAACCTCTTAATTAATAAAAAAAGTATTGGGGGAAAAGAAAATGATCAGAAAAGGCTTTAAGATGAAATTATATCCGGGAATGGAGAAGGAGTATGAGAAAAGGCACAACGAATTGTGGCCGGAGATGCAGCAGATGATCCATGAGCATGGCGGACACAATTACAGCATTTACCTCGATCCTGAGACTCTTGTGCTCTATGGATATATAGAAATAGAAGATGAGGAACTCTGGGCAAAGAGTGCTGATACAGCCATTAACCGCAAATGGTGGGATTTCATGGCTGATATCATGGAGACCAACCCTGATAACAGCCCTGTTGCTGTGGATCTGCATCCTGTTTTTCATCTTGACTAATGTGATTATGGAGGGAGATTTTTGAACATTCACTTGATCAGGCTGATAGTGCTTGTGATACTTGTGCTGCTTTCCGGATTTTTCTCCTCTGCGGAGACCGCATTTATGACGGTAAACAGAGTGAAAATGAAATCCAGAATGGACGAAGGCGATAAGCGGGCCGGACTGGTACTTAAGGTATGTGAAGATACCCAGAAGATGCTATCAGCTATTTTGATTGGTAATAATATAGTAAACCTTAGTGCTTCTGCACTTATGACAGTATATGTTACGGACCTGTTTGGAAGCTTTGCTGTAGGAATCGGTACAGGAATTCTGACTCTGGTGGTACTTATTTTGGGAGAGATAATCCCCAAGACCATAGCCACCACCTATTCCGAAGTGATTTCCATAGGTTACGTAAGGGTTATTCTTTTTATCATTGCTGTCACAACACCGCTGATATTCATTATTAATGGTATTGCCTCTCTGATATTAAAGCTTTTCAGGGTTGATACTCAGAGCAGACAGGCCATGACAGAGAACGAGCTCAAAACCTATGTGGACGTAAGTCATGAGGACGGTGTCATTGAGTCCGGAGAAAAAGAGATCATCTACAACGTCTTTGATTTTTCTGACGCGGTGGCAAAAGACATCATGATTCCAAGAATCGATATGACCTGCGTTAGCTCAGATGCTGATTATCAGGAAGTAATGAAGGTATTCAAGGAAGAGATGTATACCAGAATCCCTGTCTTTGAGGGAAATGAGCAGGATAATATCATTGGACTTATCAATGTAAAGGATCTTATTCTTTTACAGGACAACGGTGAGTTCAAGATTAAGGATTACCTGAGAAAAGCTTATTATACCTATGAGTTCAAGAAGACAGCCGATCTTCTTATGGAGATGAGAGCCAAGTCCCAGAACGTTGCCTTTGTTCTCTCAGAATATGGAACCTGCGTGGGAATGATCACTCTTGAGGACCTCCTGGAGGAAATCGTTGGAGAGATCAGAGATGAGTATGATTCTGATGAAGCTCAGCTCATTAAGGACCTTGGCGGAAAGAAGTATCTGGTTGAAGGAAATATGAAGCTGGATGACATCAACGATGCTCTGGATACAGACCTTGATTCAGAGGATTATGATTCCATCGGCGGACTTATGATAGAAAATCTCGACAGACTGCCGGGCTACGGAGAGACAGTTACTCTGGATAACGGTATAACCCTTACAGCCAGGGGAATTAAGCGAAACAGAATCACAAAGGTGCTTGTTTCTCTTGAGTCCTATGTTTCACAGGAAAAACTGGCGGCAAATGAAAATAAAATGCTTTAATAATTTTCTATAATATGTTATACTGAATCGGATAAAAACTCGAAAAATGGTTCAGTAAACCACATTTTCAAGTAGGAGGCAATTTATGAAACATGTTAAATCTTTAGTTACAAGAAATCTTAAGGAATCAATGAAGAAGGGCGGATGCGGTGAGTGCCAGACATCTTGCCAGTCAGCTTGCAAGACTTCCTGCACAGTAGGAAATCAGAGCTGTGAGCAGCTTAGCAAGTAATTTAGTAACAGATATGGAACATGGTTTTTGGCATGTCGGGCAGCGACTTTGTCGCTGCCTCACTTTTTGTGTTATACAATAGTTTTGGGAGTTTTATATGATTCATGCTTATAAGAACAACGGCTATAACATTGTTCTGGACGTAAACAGCGGCTCAGTACATGTTGTGGATGATGTTGTTTTCGACCTGGTTGAGGTCGTGGAGGACAGACTTTGCAGCAAGTATGGCACGGCTGCAGCAG
>JAEEGF010912821.1_pt1 | contig 14649 bp, 15 predicted proteins | sample 9134171 | NCBI WGS metagenome assembly JAEEGF01 (sample SAMN16246542, study PRJNA631951) | gut metagenome | biome: gut microbiome; feature: rumen; material: AP-attached | host: Bos | place: Iran: Karaj | collected 2018-10
CTGCGGTCAGCCTCAGCCCGCTCCCGTAGCACCTGCAGCAGGCTGGACATGCTCATGCGGCCAGACAGGCAACACAGGTAAGTTCTGCGGCAACTGCGGCGCACCTGCACCTGCAGCAGCTCCTACAGCTTGCCCTAAGTGCGGCTACAAGCCCGCTGATGGCGTTATGCCTAAGTTCTGCCCTGAGTGCGGCACAAAGATCGAATAATTTTCGATTCTTAAGTAATCAGACCAGAGGCTGTCTCTTCGGAGGCAGCCTCTTTTATTTGCGCTTCAATCAACATATTTGTCAAAAACTGTCGAAAACACGCTGCTCCATGATGTATAATCTTTTTGGGGATAGATTTTTTATTTTGGAGAGTGTAAGGGCATGATGGATATGCGGCATTATATGTCGGTTTGTTCAGCATTTTTGCTGGACGGTTTTTTTATTTGTTTTCCGGAACAATCTGAAGTCTGCAGGAGGGAAGCGTATGTCTGACCTCGTTAGTGTCATCCTTCCTGCATATAACTGCGAGAAGACATTAGCGGATACTCTGGAGTCTGTTTTAAACCAGACTTACAGGGATCTTGAGATAATCCTCATAAATGATGCTGCAAAAGACGGAACCAGCGTGATCTGCGAAGCTTTTGCGTCAAAAGATCCCAGGATCAGGTATTACTTGAATTCCCAGAACATCGGAACCCTTGAGACAAGGGTCAGGGCGATCAATCTTGCAAAAGGTGAATGGATCGCTTTCGTTGATTCCGATGACCTGTGGAGCGCTGATAAGCTCGAGAAGCAGTTTGCCCTGCAGAAAGCCACAAACTGCGACCTTATATATACAGGTTCATCCTTCATAAATGAGAACGGCGAGCCTTTTAAGTGGATAATGCATGTTCCTGAGCAGGTTACTTACAAGAAGCTTTTAAGGCAGAACATTATCTCTAATTCATCCGTTCTGATGAGGAAAAGAGATTATCTTAAGTATTCTCCGTTCTCGGAGCGCAATAACGATATGCATGAGGATTTTGCCTGCTGGCTCTGCATGCTCAGGGCAGGACTTACTGCAAGAGGCATCAATGAGCCGCTGATAACATACAGGCTCCATAAGAATTCGAGCAGCAGCAACAAGGTGAATGCTTCCAAGCTCAATATGAACACCTATAAGTATATAGGTCTCGGATTGCTTGAAAGGTATTTCTACCAGGGCTGTTATGCCTTTAACGGCGTGCGCAAGTACATGCATTTCAGATAAGGAGATCCCGGATGAGACGCAATCTGGAAGTGCTTGTAAGTGCGCTCGAAAAAGACCCGATGAAGCTTGCATCCGGCATGAACCTTGAGTGTGACGCCCTTATCGTCAATCAGGGAAGCAGGGATTCCGGTTACGAATATGAGAATGAAAACAGGCTTAAGATCAGGGTTATAGAATCAAGTGAGCGCGGCATAGGCAGATCCAGAAATCTGGCGCTTGATAAGGCCGACAGCAAGATCGTCCTGTTCGCTGATGACGATATCGTTTATTCAAAAGGCTACGCCGACAGCATCTTAAAGGCTTTCAGTTCCGATCCTTCGGCTGACATCATTATGTTCAATGTCGATGTCTGTGAAGAGCGCAGGACCTATCATATAGACAGAACTATAAGGGTTCATAAATGGTCGGTCGGAAGATATCCCTGTTATGCAGCAGCTGCAAGGCTTGAGAGCATCAGAAAGCCCGGCATCAGATTCTCAGAGCTTTTCGGAGGCGGTGCAAAATATTCCAGCGGAGAAGACAATCTGTTCTTCATGGACTGCTTAAGGGCAGGACTGGTCATAAAGGGCGTTCCGGTCAAGATTGGTAAAGAAGTTCCCAGAAAGTCCACGTGGTTTAACGGATTTAATGAGAAATTCTTCAGGGACAGGGGAGTGCTCTACAGCTTCTTATACGGTAAATGCTCGGCCGTATGGGCTTTAAGATTCGTTATTGCCAAAAGGAAATCTTATGAGAAATCAGTAAAGCCTTCGGATGCATACAGATGGATGAAGGAAGGCATAGCGGAAGGCAAAGGTCTGTTAATATCTTCAGGAAGGAAAGATATCTTATGAATCTCAGAAAGAGCATAGGAAATCTCATATCTGAAGAGGCTTTTTACAAGACCGTTCTTATACTGCTCGGAGGGCTTCCCTTAATTGAGATAATCACGGAGATAATAGTAAGGTTCAATGACAAGATCATTCCTTCGTTTTTCCTTCCGCAGGTAACAGGGCTTTTCGGAATATTGGGAACACTTCTTGTGGTCTTATATTGGCTTGCTGCAGAGCCGGGGAAAAGAAAACTCAGGATATCTGATATTTTCTATTTCACGCTCTTATTCTTCATGATCTTATCTGCGGCCTTTTCACGCAATCCGGGCCTTTATGCAGGAGGCGATCCGTTCTATTGTGAGAACCCGCTGCATTTCCTGGCATATTACTGGTTATATTTTGCAGGAACCCTTATAGATGATCCCAAATACAGGAAAAACATTCTTTTCCTGTTTGCGGGCGTTGCGGTGATCGAAGGCATATTTGCTTTTCTTCAGACATTCAATATCGAGCTGGCGTACAGTCTTTATTATTACACGGAGCATACATCATACGGCCTTACGCAGAACAGTAATTACTACGGCGGCCTGTGCATCGTTTTCATCGCAGGGATATCCGGCCTGTATATCTTTTCAGATCAATTGACCTCTTCAAAGGTTTGGAAATACGCGCTTCCGGCAATTTTGGCAGTGCTTTTCCATACAATGCTGGGAAGCAGGGCAAGACTCGCCTGGGTTGGTTTTGCAGGTCTTACGGTCTTCTATATTATCTCCTTTGCCGTCATGAGCAGGAGGGATAAGGAGACTATTAAGCCGGCGGTAAGGCGTTCGCTCGTACTCCTGGCCGTTTTTGCTGCCGTCCTGCTTATAGCTTATTTCTTTACGGATTATATAAGGGAAGCTGCGGTAAGATCTTACTGGGAAGTGGCGAACGGCGATGTGGAAAAGGTCGGTACGGACCGTATCTATAACTGGAAAATGGGCCTTAAAAGCGTTCCTGATAACTGGCTTACCGGTGTGGGACTTGATAACTACAGCTATGTATTCCGCGAATCTCCTGAGGTCTACTCCCAGGCCAAGGCCCATAATGAATATATCCATGTGCTAGTAACACAGGGTGTTCCTGCTGCGGTCAATTACCTGGCCCTTCTGATATTTGCAGGTGCCGGTGCTGTTAAGAGTGTTTTAAATGACACTTCTAAAGAAAGACGTGCGGTCACATGGATATTGCTCGGAATGTTTATCACATATTGTGTTCAGGCCCTGTTCAACGGAAGTGTGACATATGTCGCAGTTTATTTCTGGTTTATCATCGGATTAATTGCGCCGAGAACTGTTATCGGCCGTAACAAAAACAGGTTGTTTTCATCAGATTTGTGATAAAATGCTAAAGAAAAAAATTATCGAAAGGCGGACACCATAATGGGTAAGTATTTTGGTACCGACGGTTTCAGAGGAGAAGCAAATAAAGCTCTCACTGCACAGAAAGCATTCAAGGTAGGCAGATATATCGGCTGGTATTACGGTCAGCAGCACGATGACAAGAGAGCGAAGATCATCATCGGCAAGGACACAAGAAGAAGTTCTTATATGCTTGAGGCAGCTCTTACTGCCGGCATCACATCTTCAGGTTCTGATGCATACCTTCTTCACGTAACAACAACACCCTCAGTCTCATATTGCTGCAGAACAGACGGTTTTGACTGCGGAATCATGATCTCCGCATCTCACAACCCCTTCTATGACAACGGCATCAAGATCATGCGTGCCAACGGTCAGAAGATCGAGGCAGAAATCGAAGAGAAGATCGAAGCTTATATTGACGGTGAGATCGAGGAGATTCCTCTTGCAGAGCGCGAGGCAATCGGTAATGTTGTTGACTACGCTGCAGGACGCAACCGTTACATCGGCTACCTCATGACAGTTCCTACAAGAGCATTCAACGGCATGAAGGTCGGCTTGGACTGCGCTAACGGTGCTTCATGGAATATCGCAAGATCAGTTTTCGAGGCTTTGGGTGCCAAGGTTTATATCATCAACAACACACCTGACGGTCTTAACATCAATACAAACTGCGGTTCCACACATATCGAGAACCTCAAGAAGTATGTCCTTGATAACGGCCTTAACGTTGGTTTTGCATATGATGGTGACGCTGACAGATGTCTTTGCGTTGATGAATTAGGCAACGAAGTCAACGGAGACCAGATCATGTACCTTTGCGGTAAGTATCTGAAGGAGAGCGGCAAGCTCGACGGCAATACGATCGTTACGACGATCATGAGCAACATGGGTCTTTACAAGGCTTGCGAGGCAATCGGCATCCGCACTGAGAAGACCGCTGTAGGCGACAAGTATGTTGCTGAGAACATGATGCAGAACGGCTTCGTATTGGGTGGTGAGCAGTCCGGACATATCATTTTCGCAAAGTATGCAACAACAGGAGACGGAATCCTCACATCACTCATGGTCCTCATGACGATGCTCGAGAAGAAGCTTCCTCTCTCAATGCTTGCAGGCGAGATGAAGATGTTCCCTCAGTGTCTCAAGAACGTAGTAGTTAAGGATAAGGAAGAAGCTCAGAAGAATCCTGCAGTCCTTAAGGGCGTTGAAGAAGTCAACAAGGCATTGGGCGGCGACGGAAGAATGCTCCTGCGTGCATCAGGCACAGAACCGAAGATCCGTGTCATGGTTGAGGCCAAGACAGATGAGCTCTGTGAGAAGTATGTAGATCAGCTTATCGCAGTCATTAAGGAACAGGGTCTTGCTGCAGATTAAAGAATATTACGGCTTCGCATGGTTTCATGCGGAGCCGTTTTATATACAGACTAAAAGTTGGGAGAACGAATTATGAGAGTCATTAGAAAGAGTAACTACGAAGAAGCTTCAATGGCATGCGCTGAGCTTATCGCTTCACAGATCAGGCTCAAGCCTGACTGCAAGATCGGTCTTGCCACAGGTTCAACACCTATCGGCACATACAAGGATCTTGTAGACATGTACAAGGCAGGAAGCCTTGATTTCTCTAAGGTAACATCTGCAAATCTTGATGAGTACAGAGGACTTGGCGGTGATCACGACCAGTCCTACAGATATTTCATGAACACAAATCTTTTCGATCACGTAAACATCGACAAGAGCAAGACATACGTACCTGACGGCCTTGAGGCTGATGCAGTTAAGGCATGCACAGATTACGACAAGATCCTTGAGTCTCTCGGACACCTTGATATCCAGCTCCTCGGTATCGGCGGAGACGGACACATCGGCTTCAATGAGCCTGCTGATGCTTTCTGCGTTAATACACAGTGCATCGATCTTGAGAACCAGACGATCCAGGACAACGCAAGACTCTTCTTCAACGGAGATCTCGACGCAGTTCCTACACAGGCTTACACAATGGGTATCGGCTACATCATGAAGTCCACTACAGTTATCCTCATGGCTACAGGCGCAGGCAAGAAGGATATCGTTGAGAAGGCATTCTGCGGCCCTGTTACCCCCAGAGTTCCTGCATCCATCCTCCAGCTCCACCCGAACGTTGTAGTTATCGGTGACGAAGCTGCTATCTCTGATGCAGTTGTAGCTGCTGCAAAGTAATTTAGATCAATTGATCATTCGGGGCGGTGTCTTATAGGACACCGCCTTTTTTGTTGGATTACTGTTTTATTCAGTTTTCTTGACTTTAGAATACGAGTATATATATAATTGACGTTATATAACAAACGTTATACAAAGGAGATCACAATGCCGCCAAAGGTTAAGATCACACGGGAAATGATCGAAGAAGCTTCCTTCGAGATCATAAGAAAAGAAGGGCATGAGAACCTGAACGCCCGTACCATCGCAAAATATCTTAATTGTTCGACACAGCCGGTTCTGTATAGTTTCAAGACTGTAGACGAGATCAGAGAATCTGCTTACGAACTGGCTGACAGATACCATGTCGGATACATTATGCCGGACGGGAAAGATGATAATCCGCTTCTGACTCTTGGCCTCAACTATGTGAGATTCGGTCATGAGGAGAAGAATCTTTTCCGCTTCCTCTATCAGACGGATAAGTTTGTAGGAATGGATATTGATACTCTCATGGGAAATCCCGGTCTTTTGGAAATATTGAAGGTGGTTGCCGGGGAAGCAAATTGTGATATTGAGGAAGCGCGGAAAATGTTCTTAACATTCTTCAGCGTTGCACATGGTCTTGCAAGCCTGCTTGCGAATAACTCAATGAAATACGATGAAGAGCAGATAACAGAGATGCTGAAGAAGGTGTTTTTTGGAATGCTGTCAGCAGGGGAATAAGGGGGGAGCATAATGTCAAAAGAGAAGAAGTCTCTGCTTGTGTTTTATGGGATAACACTGCCGGTAAGCCTGATATTTGAGCTGCTATATATCTTTACCAAATCTGACCTGTTCGTTTCGATCCTTATGTGGGTCCCTGGAATAACAGGAATAGTCTGCTCAAAAGTGTTCTTTAGGAATCAGGGAGCACTAGGCTTTAAGTTCAAGATCAAACCATTATATATTATCCTGAGTATTGTTATTCCCGCTATATATCTGGTGCTGACATATGTTTTAGCCTGGGTGGTCTTAAAAGATCCGACTACAGGTATAGATACACTTCCCCAAGCCGTTCTGGGCGAGTGGGGAGAAGGGATTCCAGGCGGTATTTATTTCGCGGTATCTTTTATTCCGTTTTTGATTTTCAGCGCTCTGTCTGCTGCCGGAGAGGAATTAGGCTGGAGAGGTTTTGCCTACCCTGTTCTCGAAAAAGAATTTGGTCGGGTTAAAGCAGTGCTAATTAACGGATTTATATGGGCATTATGGCATCTGCCTTTGATCCTTGGCGAGGTGTATCAGTCAAATGTAAATATCGTATATGGTATCGTTTCTTTCATTGTTTTGGTGATGCTTGTGACAGTGATCTATTGCTGGTTACGTAGTGTAAGTGGCAGCGTGATAACTGCAATTCTTCTTCATGCGGTACATAACGAATTGGATCAATTATACTTACAGCCTCTTTCAAGCAATGAGAAGGTGCCGTACTTCGCAGGCGAGCAAGGGATATTCACGATAGCTGTTGTGGCAATAATAGCCATTTTGATAATCGCTGTTTGGAAAAAGCAGAAACGTTCACGGAATACTTCTGTTCTTCCGGATTAAAAAGATTTAAAAACGGGCCGGCCTCATTTTGAGACACGGCTCTGTTAATTTGCGGTTGCGTATAAGTCCTTTCCAATCTATCATTGATTTGGAGAGGTGTTTTGAAATGGGCGAGCCGTTCTTTTCGGTTATTGTTGTGTCTTTAAATGCAGGGGATCTGATCGGTCTTACGGTCAGCTCTGCTTTAAGCCAGACATGTGATGACTATGAGATTATCGTAAAAGACGGGAAGTCCACTGATGATACATTGAAGTATGTCCCTGAGAATAGTCATATAAAAGTGTTTTCGGAGCCTGATAAGAGCCTTTACGATGCGATGAATCAGGCAATCTCATATTCTTCAGGCAGATATCTTATTTTCATGAACTGCGGCGACACTTTTGCTTCTGATACCGTGCTGGAAGATGTCAGGAAGACCGTAAAAGACGGCGATTACGGCATGATCTACGGCGATTATTCAAGAGACGGCATTGTTAGAAAGCAGCCGGAGACACTGACGCGCTTTAACATGTACAGAACGATCCTCTGCCATCAGTCAGTATTCTTTAACGGCAGGATATTAAGGGATCAGAAGAAGTACGATACAAGATATAAGATCCTGGCAGATTACGATCTGGAGCAGGATATGGCCAAGACTTTGAAGTCTATTCATGTTGATACTGTTGTCTGCAATTTCTTGGGCGGAGGCGTTTCTGAGACAAAGGAAGGCTTAAAGCAGAAGAATAAGGACAGGAAAGATATAATCGCGTCCCACTACAGCTTGCCTCAGAGAATGAAATACTGTGTGCTCTGGCACCTGACGTTCCCTTTGCTGAGAGGAAAGTTGTCCGGTTCAAAGAATGAGAAAGTACGCAAGAGGTACCACGCTCTTGTTAACCGCATTAATGACTGAGACTGTGCTCTTTTGATATCAGAATGGTAGAATTGATTCATGCCCAAGCAGAATAAGTTACTTCATTTTGCGGCTTCAGCTGCAAGGACGCTCCATCTCTGGCCTTTGATCGTCAGGTCGGGCCTGTTTAATTCTGCAAGAAGACGGAAATATCCTGATACGATAGTCCATCTGGACGTGGTCCTCACCGAATGCTGCACCTTAAGATGCAAGAGCTGCTCCAACCTCATGCAGTATTATCACCATCCGGAGAATCTTAATGCGGATGAAGTGATCTCTAGCCTTCGAAAAGTTTTCGCTTCCATGAGGGTATCCCAGTTAAAGCTCCTTGGCGGTGAGCCGTTTGTCTGCCAGAAGGCACTTATCAAGGTGCTTGAATACTTAAAGGATCAGACTGACAGATTTGATGAGGTGGATATCATCACGAACGGAACCCTGATCCCGTCTGAAGAATGCATAAATGCTATGAAGAATACGCCCAAGCTCAAGGTCGTTTTCAGCAACTACGGTGAGCTGTCCTCCAAACTCACGGAATTCTCAGAACTGTGCGGGAGAGAGGGAATTGCATATGATATCGTCGGAGATGATTCCTGGTGGGATTTCGGAGGCATGAAACTCCGTGAAGAAAAGGAATCCAAGACACAGCACAGATTTGATGGATGCTATTCCAGAAGGCTTTGCACGTCTTTATATAGAGGTAAGCTCTATGTTTGCCCGAGGCAGGCTCACGCTATCCGCCTTGGCCTGGTTCCTGAAGAAAAGACTGAGATGGTCGACGTTATGAGTCCTGAATATGATGATCCTGCGAAGCTCCATGATGCGATCTATGCTCTCATTGACCGTAAAAAGCGCATATCTTCATGCAGATACTGCGGATGCGATGACTGGATAAAAGTGCCGAGGGCTGTCCAGGCGGAAAGGCCGTTAGATGTCACCTGAGATCACTGTTATCGTTCCGGCATTTAATGCGGAGAAATATCTTAGGACTTGTCTGGAGAGTGTTACAGGTCAGACATTCACTTCCTGGGAACTGATTATCGCAGATGACGGTTCTACTGACAGCACAGGTGCTATTGCAGATGAATATGCTGCAAAAGACGGAAGGATAAAGGTTCTGCATTTGAACAGGCATGGCGTTTCTGCTGCAAGGAATGCCTGCATAGATGCTTCTGAAGGCAAGTATCTTGCCTTTGTTGATGCGGACGATTACTTAGAGCCTGATTACCTGAAAGAACTTTTTGACAGGGCAGAAGTGAGCCATGCGGATATTGTGCAGTGTTCGTTTTTCGAAGATTCGGAAGGGAATAAGACTCCGGATGCTAACCCCGTGGACAAGACCTATGAAGATCCTGACTCCATGATGAGAGCTTTCTTTGCAGGGACGCATGGAGATATAAGGGACAGCGTATGGGCAAAGCTCTTCAGAAGAGATGCGTTTGCAGATATCAGATTTGATACCGGATTAAGTATTTACGAAGACGGTTACTACGTATATCAGTGCCTGAGGAAGGCCACGAAGGCCGTGTGCTTCGGAAAGCCTCTTTACCATTATGTGAAGCACGGCAATTCGGCAACGCATTCCGGCCTTGATGAGAAGTATAAAGATTACTTTGCAATGTTCGATAAGCTGAAGGCTGATTTTGCTGACAACGGCTTTATCCGCAAGAGGATCGCCGGCAGGGAGGCTGAGACCGCTCTCTGGCTGATGAGGATAATGGTCAATAACGGAAACAAAAAGGCGGCGTGGGAGCTTCGTAAGAGAGCTGTAGCGGCAGCGGGTGACGTTATCCGGTCAAACGCACCTTTTGCGCTCAAGCTTAAACTTATCGGCGTTACCATAATGCCGCATATATATTTCGCGATGCTTAAGGGAAGGAAAGATCAAGAGAATGAGAAAGTATGACAGAAATGCCGTTTTTAATATTGCCGTGAAGGTGCTGCTGTTTGCAGTGTTCTTCGCAGCAACTCTTTGCATCCTGTTATTTGCACTGAACCTTGCGTTCATTATCTCGCTTATCGCAAGCCTTATCGTGGGTCTTGCGGCGGTATGTCTTTTCTCATACCTTCTGAGGTATACGGGCTTTTACTACAGTTACTATGCGTTCTCGTCCGGATTCCTTTTCAAACAGAAGCAGGGAAATGTCTATTGCCCCTGCTGTGGCAAGCATTTCGAACATTTTGAAGACTTAAGATTCTACGATGACTTAAAGCACTATAACCCTGAGATGTTTAAGAAGTCCAGGCAGGACGTTATCTGTGACTGCTGCCGTTCGGCTCCGAGACAGAGGATCATTGCCAAATGGGCTGAGCAGAATGTTGACCTGCTCAAGTCTTCGAAGATCCTTTATTTTGCTCCGGAGCTCTCGATGATGCTGTGGTTCAGAAGGCACGGGATCAATGTTACGACTGCCGATCTCTTTGATAAGAGGACTGATCTGAAGCTCGATCTGACGGCGATAGATCTTCCTGACGCTTCTGAGGACATCGTATTCTGCAACCACGTCCTAGAGCATGTGTCTGATTACAAGGTGGCCTTATCTGAGCTTCACAGGATCTTAAAGACAAGCGGAAGGCTCATTATCAGCTTCCCGATAAACTACGGTTTTGATGAGGTTCATGAGGAGAAAGCCGGCTCTGCAGAAGAGAGGATAAAGCTCTTCGGCCAGGACGATCACTTAAGAGTATTCGGCAAGGACAGCAGAAAGATATTGGAAGATTCAGGCTTTGCCGTCGAATCGATCGACCTGTCAGGCTTCCCGCAGGAGATCGTTCCGGTAACTGGACCTGCTGACTACGATACCAATGAGATCTTCTGTTGTGTGAGAAAGTAAGCGCTTTGATATACTTTGAAAAGAAGAATGAATTAGAGGTTCCATATGGGTCTGATCGATAAAACCGGAAAGAAAGTCCTGAGCAAGCTCCCTGATCTGAAGATCATTAGTCTTGCACGTGATGTTATGCCCTATATCAGCGTTGAAGCAGAGGGCCTTACATTCTTTTTCAAGAATACGGATCACTCCATTCTGGATTATATGGTCGAGTGCAAGAAGGTATGGGCTTGCGATGATATGGACTTCATCCTGGGCTACTATGAGAGCATTTCCGCCCGTCCCGGCACGGTCATCGATATCGGCGCAAATGTCGGCACTTCGGTGATCTATTTCAGGAATAAGCTTGGAAATGACACGAAGTTCTGCGCCGTAGAGCCTGTTACTGACAACTTCAATCTTCTTAAGGCAAACTGTGCGGTAAACGGCTTTTCTGACATCAACGCTTACAGGTACGGATTATCAGATTCCATTGGCGAAGCAGATCTTGAGATCAATCCTGCCAATATGGCGACATGCAAGATCGCTGGATCGGATTCTGATAACATTGTTTTCGAAAAGGACGAATCATCCTATGTGGGTGATAAGGTCCCTCTTATAACTCTCGACGCATTTGTCTCTCAGAACGGAATAGATACGGACGCTCCCGTGCTCTTCTGGATCGATGTCGAAGGGCACGAGCCTGAAGTGTTCAAAGGAGGCAGGGAGACCTTTAAGAATACTGATGCCGTTGTATTCTGCGAGTTTAATCCTAAGCTTTATAAGCACAACGGGAACTACGGTGAATTCCTGAAGGATATCAAGTCCTGCTTTGGGAAGTTCCTGTGCTATGAACAGTCCGGAAACGGGAAATACGAGTTCAGGGATATAGCAGAACTCGATAAGGTCGCAGCTGAGACCAACGATGAACAGTGCAATCTTCTTTTGATCAGGTAAAGGATCAGACCTTAAGATGGTAGGCGGCGCGAAAAAGAAAATCCTGTCTAATTCCGTCTGGATGATAATTCAGCATCTCTATTCGATGCTGACATCTCTTACGGTTGTCGCTCTTATCGCAAGATATCTCGGGCCTTCTGACTATGGCCTTATCAACTACTGCGCGTCGGTAATATCGATATTTACGACACTTGCGGGGCTTGGCCTTGATAATCTTATAGTCTCGGAGATAATCAGGAATCCGGGAAAAGAGGGCGGATACCTTGGAACATCGCTCGTAATGAGGCTTATCACGTCTTTTGTATCCTATCCTTTGTTCCTTGGAGTTATAGCCCTGCTCCATCCGGGAGATAAGGTGCTGTTTATAGTTGCCGTGCTTCAGGGCCTCGGGATGATCTTCCAGACATATGACGTTCTTGTCTACTGGTTCCGCATAAAGCTCAAGATGAAGTTCATCTCCATAGCGATGGTAAGCGCGATAACTGTAACCAGCATTATCAGGATCATTATGCTGTACCTTAAGGTCTCAGTTGAGTGGTTCGCTCTTGCGATAAGTATTCAGGCGTTTGCAGCCGCATTGATCATTACCGCGGTCTTCATAAAGAAATCTGATGTGAAGCTCAAGGTAAGCATGGCTGATGCAAAGGCGCTCCTTAAGATCAGCTATAACTGCATTATCTCCAGCATGTCCATAATCATATACATGCAGGCAGATAAGATAATCCTTGAGAAGATGACAGATTCTGCCCATGTAGGCATCTATTCCGCTGCTGTCATGCTCGCCACATGCTGGCAGTTCGTGCCTTCATCGCTCATAGATTCGGCAAGGCCGGTCGTTCTTGAGAAGAGGAAGGTGTCAGGAGAAGAGTACCTTGACCGTTTTAAGCTCGTTATGGCAGGTGCAAATCTCGTATCTTTTGTTTTCGCGCTCCTGATGTCGGCTCTCGGATGGGCTTTTATCTATATTGTCTACGGCAATGAGTATATGGATGCGGTGATCCCGCTGATAATCCTGTCCTGGGCTACCTTCTTTGCGATGTCAGGCTACGTCAGGTCGATCTGGATTACGGGAGAGGGCTTTTACAGGTTCGATAAGATCTTTACGGTGACAGCAGCGCTCCTTGATATCGTCCTCGATATCCTGTTCATATGGCAGTTCGGTATTGTCGGCGCGGCTCTGGCCACTCTGGTGACATATATCTATGAAGTCCTTATAGTTCCGCTGTTCTTTAAGCAGACGCGCATTTTTACGAAGCTGTACTTCCAGTCATTTAAGCTGATACCGAGATTTTCCCTAGAAACCATTAAGGGAATCTTCAAAAAATCGGCTAAGTGACAATTAAATAAGACTGTTGCAACAGCCCCCTTTAATGTTTATAATACTTTGAATATTTTCTGCGTATTTTACGCGTGTACAGAGGAGGTTCATCGTGGCAAAAGGTAAAGTGACTTTTAACGAGAATCTGTGCAAGGGCTGCGGACTCTGCGTTGCAGCATGCCCTAAGAAAATCCTCGAGCTTGACAAGACAAGGCTTAACGCAAAGGGTTACCACCCGGCAACAAGTGTAAATCCGGAAGAGTGCATCGGATGCGCTTTCTGTGCTACACAGTGTCCGGACGTTGTAATCACTGTTGAGCGTTTCTGATCGGGAGGGAGTTTTATGGCACAGAAAAGAGTATTAATGAAAGGCAATGAAGTAATTGCCGAGGCAGCGATCAGAGCTGGCTGCCGCAATTATTTCGGTTACCCGATCACACCTCAGACTGAAGTCATGCACTACATGGCAAAGAAGATGGTTCAGGTCGGCGGTAACTTCGTACAGGCTGAGTCTGAGCTGGCAGCCATTAACATGGTATATGGTGCAGCTGCTGCAGGCTTCAGAGTTATGACATCATCTTCCTCTCCGGGAATCTCCCTCAAGCAGGAAGGCATCTCATACATCGCAGGAGCTGAGCTTCCTGCAGTTGTAGTTAATATCGTAAGAGCCGGCCCGGGTCTTGGCGGCATTCAGCCTGCACAGGGCGACTATTTCCAGGCTACAAAGGGTGGCGGACACGGTGACTACAGAAACATCGTTATCGCACCTGCTTCTGTTCAGGAGCTTTATGAGCTCGTAGTTGAAGCATTCAACCTCGCTGATAAGTACAGAATGACCTGCATGATCGTAGGCGACGGTACTTTGGGCCAGATGATGGAACCTGTTGCTTTCCGTGACGAAGAGCCTGTCGAGAAGATCGAGAAGCCCTGGGCTGCAAACGGCAGAAAGGGTGAAGGCTTCCACCACACAGTTACTTCCATCTATATCGATCCCGATGTTCTCGAGAAGAAGAATCTTGAGCTCCAGGACAAGTACAAGATCGTTGAGGCTAACGAAGTCCGTTATGAGTCTATCTGCATGGACGACGATCCGGAGATCGTTATCACAGCATTCTCAACATGCTCCAGAATCTCCAGAAACGTTATCCGTCAGGCACGTGAGCTCGGAATCAAGGTCGGCATGATCAGACCTATCACTCTCTGGCCTTTCCCTTACAAGGCAATCGCTGAAGCTGCTGATATGCCCAGTGTAAAGGCATTCCTCGACGTTGAGCTAAATGCAGGTCAGATGATCGAAGACGTAAGACTCGGCGCTAACGGCAAGAAGCCCGTATATTTCCACGGCAGACTCGGAGGAAATCTCCCGATGCAGAAGGAAATCCTCGACAAGATCGTTGCGATCCACGAGGGAAAGATCACAGAAGGAGGTAATTTCTGATGGCTGTAGTTTTCGAACCCAC
>JAEEGF011589777.1_pt1 | contig 14643 bp, 19 predicted proteins | sample 9134171 | NCBI WGS metagenome assembly JAEEGF01 (sample SAMN16246542, study PRJNA631951) | gut metagenome | biome: gut microbiome; feature: rumen; material: AP-attached | host: Bos | place: Iran: Karaj | collected 2018-10
ACATACTCACCCCAGAACTTTGGGCATTCTTCTTTCGCCTCATTAAAGGCAATCTTTTTGGCCATGCCAATAATCTGCACATCGTGCAGCTCAATAATCTCGTGTTTCATAAAAATTAATTTTAAACATTTTCTATTATCATTCTTTGATAATTTATAAACTCCATCACCTCCTTATCCGTTGGTTCTGCTCCGAACGTCACCTTACAGGCACGCAGCCCCTGCTGGTTGATCATCTCGAACAGTCCAATCCAGAAAGGATCTTCAAATAGAACAGTCAGCGAACCTGTGGTCATATTGTTGACAAGGTAATATTTTATTCTTTTACAAACGATCCAATCTCTATGAGGTTTCCATCAGGGTCAGCAACGTAACATGTGCGCTGCCCCCAAGGTTCAGTAGTCGGAGGAAGAACGGACTTTGCGCCATTGTTAAGAGCATTCTGATACTCTTTGTCAACATCAGCGAAAGATGGCACATTGAAGCTTAATTCCATTGTACCATTAAAACCTTCAGGATACTGGAATTTCTTTGAGACCATCTGCTCAAATGCACTACGTGGGAAGAGAATGATCCTATTGTTGCCAAGGAACATCTCCACATTTGGCTGTACACCATCCCATGAAGTGGTAAAACCAAAGGTTTTCGTATAGAAATCAACGGTTGCCTTATTGTTGTTTGTAAACAGTCCAACGGTGTTGAACGTAAAGCGGGGTTGGGAAGTTGTTTCTTTCATAAATTATGTATTAAATAGACAAATACTTTTCTCCAAATATGCCCATGTCAATCCAGGTCCGACCTCCTCGCTCTTGTAAGGTTTGAATCCTTCACGCAGATAGAATTCGTATGGATGGCGCACCTGCTGGCATGTGCAGAGCCAGGCGTGGCGATGTGGAAGACGTGATTGAATTTCACGGAATAGCAGCTTGCCGAAGCCTTGTTGCTGGTATTCTGGCAAGACCATCAGACGCCCAATATAAAGAGAGCCATCTGTCACGTTACCATTAACGGAACCGATAATTAGCCCTTCGTCGTTTTGCACTTTCAATGTCGTACATCGTGCGAATTCCTCGTAGGCATGTTCCAATGATTCTGTCAGGACTGGAGCATCCTTCCATTCCAGTTCCTCGCACAAAGGAGCAAAAGCCTTGCGCTGCAAGTCGAGCAGAGCAGGAACATCCTGTATTGTTGCAAGTTCAATTATCATATATTACTTATTTAACAGTTCGCAGCCTTGTTTTGCGTAATAGGCAAACATCTTTGGCAACTTCTTCAAGTCGTAGCTGGTGATACAGTCAGAGAGGACATGCACTGTGTAGCCTGCTTTCCGCATATTGAAGCAGGTGGATTTCACGCAGGCAGTAGCATCGGCACCAACAATATAGAACTCTGTGATTCCGTTTTCTGCAATGAACGTGGCAAACGCCTCACTCGTCAATGCGTTACTCTTTGTCTTCACAAAGATATTGTCTGAAACCAGCTTCAGTTCTGGTGCCAACTCTTCGCCACGAGTGCCGGGCTTAAAGGTACGTGTGCTGGCGGTAATGTTGTTGTGCTTGATATAGACAACGTGCATTCCCTCAGACACTGCCCAATCAATAGCAGCATTGATGTTGTCTATAATGTCGCGGTAGTGCTTCGTGATGTCGTTTTGAATGTCGATAACGACAAGTGCTTTTGCGTTCATAATCTTTTCATTGTTATTGTTCCTACTTTCAAATATAGTATGTCCCTTCTATTTTTTTTGTAGCTTTGCCACCGAATAATACCTTAGCATTCTGGCATTTGAGTTTTACGGAGTTAAAGATGCGATTATTACCGCCTTGTTTTATGGTGATTGGCTCGCCTTTCCAAAGTCCTTCGCTCAGCAGATTGTTAGCAAAGGCACTATTGCCAGAACCTGTAGCAGGGTCTTCCATATAGCCGAACTTGGGAGCGAAGACTCTAGTGTGAGCAAAGGCAGATGTGTCAGCCGTCTGCTTGGAGAAGACAAGGATGATGTCGATATCATTGCTCTCGCAGAACGTCTTCAGACTCTGCTCGTTGGGATAGACAGAAATCTCTGTTTCGAGGTCTGCAATGGGAACGAGTAGTGTCCGTAAACCTGCATCGATGATTCGAACGGGGGGTTCTTTGCGAACAGCGCCTTGAGGCAGACTTAGTTCATCCTCGATTTGTGCAATAGAAAGTTTCATCGGATGCTCTATGGGATCGGGGGCTGTAATATACACGGCATCCTCTTCGTTGATAGTATTAAACACTTCGATGATTCCCTTGCGATTGGTCTCGGCAGAAATGACCGGCTTTGCCATCAGTTCTGGTGTTTCCTTTACCATCGTGTACATGGTGGCAATGGTTCCATGTCCACAGAACTCCACCTCGCACTCCGATGAATAATATGTGAGCTTGCAGTCGGCCTTATCGGACTGACCACAGAACACAACTTCCATAACAAATCCCTTGTGCTCGGCAGCTATTGCCTGCATCTGCTCAGGCGTCAGTTCTTCTTGCCCTGTGAAAATGCATGCCGCAGGATTTCCTAAGGATTCACCTGATGTAAAAGCATTGCTCTTAACGTATCTGTATTGTTTCATAATCCAATTGTTATTTCCATTTCTTTTCCAGTCCATTTTTCTCCATCAATTTGATAGGAGTCAGTACCGATGACCTTGAACCCAACGGACTCATAGCAGTGGAAGGCCGAAGGATTATTGTCGAATACGCCGAGTGTTATCTTCTTTGCCCCAAATTCATTCTTTGCTTTCTGAATGACCAATCGCAACATCTGTTTGCCATAGCCTTTGCCTCGCAGATTGTCATCAACAATGACGAATCCTAAACGAATGACAGTCTTCGAAGGGTCAGGATAGCGGAGCATGATATGACCTACAACTTTGCCATCATTGTTGATGGCGGTAAAGGGGAAGACATTATCTGCTGCATATTGTACAACCATATCCTCTGGCTTTGGAGGATACACAGGATATCTATCTGCACTCCACTTTCGGAATGCAGTCTCGTCCTTTATCCACGAGAGGATAATAGGGGCATCATTAATAGTAAATGGTCTTAATGTCATATATCTCCTATTCAGTAATACACTTCCAAGTTTCGTTCTAATTTCATTACTCTTACTGGGCGGTCTGAGCCGATTTCCAGATTAGGACAGAGCGTTTCCTCGCCAGTGTCGACGAATCCACACTTTTCCATCACGCGACCAGACGCTGGGTTTGAGGGAAAGTAGTCACCCCAAAGCATTGTGAAGTACTTTTCTTTGAAACAATAGTCGATGACCAGCTGAAGGGCTTCCGTACAGATGCCTTTGCCCCAAAACGGACGGGCTATCCAATAACCTACCTCGGCATGATCTTCAGCAATCTTCAGGTTTGATGAAGATGCTGGGAGGTAGCCTACACAGCCAATGGGCTTTCCCGACTCTTTCCATATAATCGCCCACATCCCTTCTGCGCTGAAGACATTTCGAATAATCTCCAGGCTCTCTTCTACAGACTGATGTGGTGGCCATCCTGCACGAGGCCCTACTTCAGGGTCGCTGGCGTATTTAAACAGCGCCTCAGCATCACTTTCCAGCCAAGGACGCAATAATAACCTTTCTGTTTCCATCTTTGTTACTCAATCACAAAACTACGTGGATAAAAATCGCTATAGAAGCGACCATCGGTGGCGGTGAACTTCAACACGCAGTAGTTGGGATCGGTTACGCCCGCAGGATAGTATTGCTCGTCACCCTTGTGCCAAATCATCTCCTTACTATCAGCATCAGTCAGCACCTCCATCGTACCACGCAGCATCATACCCTTGAAACCTTTGGCATCGCAGAAGTAGATGCTGGCCTTGGGATTAGCCTTATAGTGGGCTACACGCAGAGAGAAGGTGTTAGTGGTAAAATAGAACGTCGTGATGCCCTCACGCTTGCGTGGTGCCAGCATGGCCTTAATGTAGGGATATCCCTCGTTGTCTACTGATGAGATATAGGCTATAGGCAACGAATCGGCCATCTGAGCTATAAGCTCTTTCACACCTGCCAAAGCGGGATTGACATTCACGACTTCATTGTCACTAACATTCAACGTTTTGCGCCAACGCTTCAACTGGGGGAAATATGTTTTCATCATACCGATATATTCCTCTTTGGTGATGGGTTTCTCCAACCCCTCGTTTACTGCACCTACAAACTGCGCACAATGTTCAATCATCTCGTCCATCGTACAATCCTGCAAGAATTTTCCATCCTTGTAGCAGTACATGCAGTAATCTTTGTTCTTACTACCGTCGGCATTGGTGCCGAGCACATCGTCAGTCAGTGGCATTCCACAACTCTGACAAAATTTCATCTCATTTTTCATATTTCCAATTTTATTTTTATCGTTTCACGATGCAAAGATACAGATAGTTGCGAATATTACCAAACATCTGGGATATTCTGTACCATTCTGTGACGAATGGCGATAAATCAATGCAGCACGCGCCATCACGACGAATGCTGCATTTTAGTTTCATTCTAACTTGATATTAACAAAACCTTATTCTTCAAATTCCTTCAGTTCTTCCAGTCCGCGTTCTATCTCCTGCATCTGCTGGGTGTGACGGCGACGCTGCCATAGTCCGATGACAAAAGCCAGGGCAAAGGTGAGCAAGGTGAGGCCTACTACTACCCAAACGCGATTGCTGAATCCATAGTCTACAGCTGTATTGAAACCAAGCTCAGAGATGTAGAAACCTACAAAGCCCAGAGTTACACCTGTGATAGTCCAGTAAGGGTCGTCGTGGCAAGCCTTCTTGTATTTCAATACCAAGCGGTTGAGTTCGCTTACGTTCTTGCCATCAACATCGAACTTAGACAGTAGCATGAGTTTCCTTACAACAGGAATCAATCCGATGAACATCACTGCCTCAACAATCACAAACGATGTGGTAGAGATTGGGGTATGCATCCAGACGTATGGGAAAACAAAACCTATGATAACCAGGCTCACTACGAAGTTGTAGATGTTATGCCCCACGATGCCGTTGAAAGCCGACTTGGTTTTCTGAGATACCATCTCCTTAACCATACGCATATTCACTATTTCTGTTTCTGCCAGACGCTTATCAAGAGCGTTCCAACTGGTCTTCAAATCGTCAAGTTCCATAATCTTACAATTTAACTGTTAGACATTTGCTTTAATTTTTCTCTAATACGATTGAGTTTAACGGCTACATTAGCCTTAGAGATGCCGAGTATATCGGCCATTTCCTGATAGCTACGCTCTTCAAGCCAGAGGAGGATCAGCGCGCGTTCCAATTTCCCCAGTTGGTTGATGAGGTTGTAGAGATACTTGAGCCTTGCTTCTGTCTCCTCGTCGGTCTCCAGACTGCCTGCTATCTGAGCCGTCATAGGAACGGTCTGCGGGCGAGTGTTGGAGTGACGCAAGAACGAGATGCAGGTGTTCATGGCGATGCGATACACCCAAGTGTTAAGAGAACTGTCGCCACGATAGCGAGGGAAGCTCTTCCACAAGTTTAGCACCGTTTCCTGAAACAGGTCGTTCAGGTCGTCTTGATCATTGGCATACATATAACACACCTTGTAGATAGTACGTTTCTGCTGCTCGATCATACTCAGGAATTCTTTCTCTAATTCTTTTGTTTCCATCGTTTTTAACTCTTTCGTTTGACCTATTAGTCGCAGAAAAAGTGAAATAATTACAGAGTTACTTTAATTTTCCATTCTCATTTATTTTCTCCATCTATACTGATTGAGCACATAATGCTCTGTACATCCTGGGCGATAAACGTTCCAGAATGCCTCGCGAGTCAAATTTTCTACTTCGCGATAATCTTGTGGCTGTTCTAATCTTATATTCATATCATATTGGCACCAAGTTAGACATACAATATTTCGAGCGCAAAATTACGAAAGTTTGCTGGTATTACCAAATTTCTGGGAATTATATACGATTCTGGGATGAATGACACTACATACGAGCTTTCTGCTTATCGCCGGCACCGGAGCCACGATACTTCGAGCGGGCCTCGTTGAACTTCCACACGAGGTCGATGAGGAAAGTGCGACGGGCGGGATTGCTGACGGACAGCTCGCTGATGCCGTAGATGGTGGCGTCGGTCTTGTTGGTATTGCTCTCGATGGTGCGGTCAACGGGGTCTGCGCTGACAACTGTCGTCTGCTCCGTTGTGCGCCCTGGCGTCTTGGTGTCATCGAAGAGTCCGTCAATGTTCAGGTCGATACCCAGCTCTCCCACCTTACCATTGTAATCCAAAGCCTTTGCCTCATTGCTACGAGCCACTTAGTTTATGAGGAAGTAATCAGCAAGCCACTTTTATCGTAACTTGCTGATTGGAAAAGAAGGGATCATTGTTAATCCCCATCAGATGAATTGACTATTCGTTGAAGTAGTCTCGGTACTCCTGGCAGGAAAACGAGGGACAGTCTTTGTGGACGCCTTCAAGCTCGCAGTGCCCCATGATCTTAGCATCAGGGTAATCGGCTTTCAGGGAGCGTAAGAGGGCGATGAGAGCTGCTCTCTGTTCCGGAGTACGAGTATCGGCAGAACGGCCTTTCTCATCCAATCCACCTTCATAGCAGATGCCGATGGAGTGTGCATTGTAGTGTCGGGCATGCATGCCGATCTCGTCCTCGTCGCGGGTCTGGTAGAGTTGTCCATCTCGTTCTATGTAATAGTGATAACCAATGCCCTTGTTGTGGAAACGGGCGTTGTGGCAGGCACGCAGCATGTCGACAGTGAATCGTTGGTTACTGCGTGTGGCACTGCAATGACAGACGATCAGATTAATCTTCCTTTTCATAAGTCACAACTTTGGACTGCCAGCGTGCCGGCGATGGTGGTAATGACGGTTGCGAGGAATTTCAAGACCTTCGCTACGGTGTTCCAATTTACTTTGATCATAAAAGTCTAGTTTAGTTTTTGTGAAACAAATGGGTTAAGGATTGTCATCAGAGCCGGGGTTATCGTTGCTGCCCGGGTTGTCGTTCGAACCGGGGTTATCCGTTGAGCCGGGATCGTCAGAGTTACCTGAGTCCGAAGACTGGGAGTTTGAAGAGGACTTCGATTTGCTGACGATGAGATCCTTGACGTTCATGAAGGTGGCCTTCTTCTTCAGCATTTTCGACGAGAGGTTGTTCACGTCGGTGCGACTGGGGGCGAAGCACAGGAACAGACCCTGGATGTTGACACCGAGGTTGAAGTCCTCTTCCTTGTCAGCTCCGGTCGACTTCACCGAGAGGTAGAAGGTGCCGAGTTCACCGAACTGGACTTTCTTACCCTCGAGGAGCTGCTCCAGCAGACAGTTCTGCAGTTTGTTGGCTACTCCCAGGCAGACATCCTCGCCATAGACTGAGTTGTGCTCACTCATGTGCTTACAGAGTTCCTGGTAGGTCATGGTCTTCGTGGCGACCACATGACCGTAGTACTTGCCATAGGACTTGGAGTCCTTGATCTTGTTTTGGGTTACTTTTACGAGTACTGGCATGTTTAAAGTTTTAAATGAATAATTGAAAGATAGGTGAGGCTGCGCGCTGACCAGATCCTTGTCTTTCATCAGAGCGTTTCTCTGACAATGCAAAGTTACGACATTGCTAAGAGCCGCTGGCCCACTTTGGCCTACTCTGAAAGAATAAATATATAAAACACAGAGATACAGAGACACAGAGTAAAGAAAAAAGCGTAAATCGTCAATAAGTAAATCGTAAATATAATCCTCTGTGTCTCTGTACCTCTGTGTTGAAAATTAATAAAGCGGTTCCCTCTCCTGTAGGGCGCGGAGGAAATTCTGGTAGAGTGGGGATTTGGAGATGGCATCCTGATCCTGGAGTTCAGGCGGGAGGTCGATACAGTAGTCCTCACAGATATAGCGGACGGCCTGGGGAGGCAGTTTCTGAGCCTTGGGGCTGACGCCCATGGCATCCAGGATATGCCGCCGGGTCTGGAGGTAGCGACGGAAAGTCCGTGGTGAGACATCGGCCAGCTTGGCCAACGTGCTCTTACTGATGAAACGGTGTTTATCGTAGAAATTTATCATAATTCGGGGAGTTTGGTGGCATAATGCGATGAGAATTATGGCACTATTCTAAGAAGAAATCAATGATATCAATGCAGCGGTCCTTTTGATCGGGGGTGGCATGGTCTTCCAAGGTTGCGTCAACCTGAATGTTGATGTCGTACTGACGGCGCACGATGTTGGCATAGTCGAGGAAGAACAGATAGGTACTCATCGTCGGATCGGTACGCGGATAGATAGTGACTGTGCGCCCTTCGAGTGGGGCCAGGAGTTCGGGAACCAAGTGGGAAGTCGTAGCATAGGCCATCCAAAGCGAATCGGGTAGGAGCTCGCTGAGTACGGCGGCACTGCTCTCGCTCTCAACAATCGCAACCGGCTTCTCCATGTCTGAAGAGAGATGGAGGCCGAAGAGACAATGCTGTACCTCCCAGCATTCCAACAGAGGCTCCCTGTCTTTGAGCAATTTGGAGATCCAGGTATCTCCCAGATGGGCATCAAGGGGCTGGTGCATGTCATCGATCATCCAGAAGACAGGCTGACCGCTCCTGGTCTTGCCGAGGAAATAGCGTGAGGCAGCATGGTGCATCTGGTCGATTGACAAATCGCCCGATTCTATGAAGGGCCGGAAGAAGTCGAAGTCGTCGGCACGGCATGCCTCTACCATAGGCATGGAGGGGAGCATGAAATCAATCTGTCGCCTGACCTCCGGTTCAGTCTTCTTGTGCAGTTCCCTGAAAGTGTTGCAGAATACTTCGTTCCATTTCATAGGTTATGTATTGCAGTATGTTAGTCGACGAGTGGTGGCTAAGCCCCCCTCTATAGACCCCTTTTAAGGGGGTCTTAAGAGGAGGGGCTGTCGCCTGAGCCGGCGAGTATCCACACGGCCTTGCCCTCATTGTTCTTGGATCGTACGATGAACCCCTGGTTCCGCATGTCACAGAACATGTTATTCCACATGGGGGTACCACAGTTGAGCAGCGACTGTACTTTCTTCTGGAGGTCGGTATAGAACATAGGTCCCGTCTTCAGGGCTTCATAGAAGAGTTCTTTCGACTTCGGGTGCGGCTTGTTGTTCTCGTCAAATATGAGGTATTCACGGTTCATGGGAGACAGGTTCCCGTTCTGACCATTGGCATGGACAGACGACGAGATGCAAGACATGGCGCTATACCTTGTCGGAGCCTCACAGACAACTGGCAAACCTGATTCCTGATCAATTTTGAAGAACAGCAGTTCGTCGAGGTCATACTTGCGGGTATGTGTCTGTTCGACGACAAAGATGTTCTCAGGCTTTACCTTCTCACAGGCATATACCTCGAAGGCCTTGTTCATCAGTTCCGTTCCAATCCATCCGCGCAAGTTACGGTCTTCAGTACCTTTGTTCTGGTGGAGCACACAAATGATACAAGTGTCGGTCTCCTGGGCGAGTTTCATCAGACGTTCAACGATTTCCTGAGCCTTCACGCCATCGTTAATATCGGCCAAGAGGTCACGGACAGCGTCAAGGACAACGAGGGCGGGACTGTACTTACGCACTGCTTTTTCGAAGAGCCGGAGACGTTCGTCATAATGGAGCTTGCGACAGTTGAACACATCGTAGTAATCCTCCCATTCCGCATCACCGACAAGAGTCTGCCCAAGAGAGTCCATCAGTTTACCGATACGATCCAACAGTATCTCCTGGGTGGATTTCTCACTTTGCTCCGTGTCAAACCAAAGACAACGCACCGGCTGACTCTTCCATATACCATCCATGTCTTCAAACGGACGTTGTACCTGCAGTACTTCATCTCGCACGCAACAGGCCATGAGCATGGAGATGAACAGGGTCTTTCCACTTTTAGCCTTACCGGTCACGCCAACCAGCTCTCCACGTGGGAAGCATGGCTTGCCGTTGATGCGGAAGAGAAATTCCATCGGCGGCAGCTCCTTGGAGCGTGTAATTCTCAGACTCTCCAAAAGTTTTTCGTCGTCGGTGACCAGTGGCCCAGCCACCGACTGACGTACTAAGCTGAAATTCTCTTGATTCATTCGTCCAACAAGGTGTAGCAGTAATCCTCACCATACTCGATGATGGTCTCGCGAATCTCATCGGTCATCTTGACAAACTCCGCATAGGGCAGATCCAGATAGAGGGCATAGATGACTCTCAGCAGGCGGTGCAGCTTTAAGTTGGCAAATCCGCGGACATTGAACTCCTTGCGGTTGATGCGGCTGTCATTGCTGATCTCGGTCAGACGGCCTTTACGGTTTCTCACATACCGCAGGATGATCCCTGCGATGTCACTTGTCAGTTGATTCTTTAACTGTGCCATAATAATTTGTTTTAAAGTTTGTAATAAAAAAAGGCGATCCGCTTTCGCGAACACGCCTGCAAATATATACCAAATAAAAAACATCATCGTGACAACAGTCATCACAGAATCTGTCAAGATACAAGAAAACTTGTAATTGGGTTAATTTTTTTTAAGATTTACAACACATCTAAATCTTTTTTGGAAATTATTTCTTTATTTCCTTTTTTATTTGTACTTTTGCAATTGCATTGTGGCTGTTGCCCGAGATGTAGTGACGAATGGGTGACATAAAATGTTGCATTGCAATAACTTATTGGCAAAGTTGATAGTATCAACTATCCGACGGGGTTCCATCTGCAAAGTCGTGGAAAACTTAATTGGAACGAGCCTTGGAGGAAGTAGGTACGCCGTAATAGGCGTACCCTTTCTTCGTATTTCGTTCCAGACCTATTTCCACGACAGGTGCAGAAAAGGAAATACCATAAGAGAAGGGTACGTTCTTTTTTGTCTATTACGGAACTTAGAACAATGAGCATTATTAAAGTTAAGAAGTATACGTTTTCTGGTCATGAATCATTCCCTTGCAAAACGCTTTGGCTGAAGAAGGGATATGATTTCGTTGTTGCTGGAAATGACTTCAATAGTCCTGAGGCTGTGATAGGATTAGGAGTTGGCAAGAACATGGTTGCTTCTATCCGTTTCTGGCTAAGGGTCTTTGGTGTTACAGAGAATGACAAGCCAACTGAGTTGGCAGATTATCTTTTCAATGATCAGAATGGCAAGGACAAGTATCTCGAAGATATTGCCACATTATGGCTGCTTCACTTCAATCTCGTTTTCTCAGAAGATGCAACTCTTTACAAGATGTTCTTCTGTGGTGTTCAGCGAGAACGCACCCAGTTTGAGAGGGAACAGGTTCTAACATACGTGAAGTTGAGGATGGTGGAAGCTGGCAAGATGACGCTATTTAATCCTAATACAGTAAAGAAAGATATTGCTGTGCTACTGCAAAACTACGCATTACCTCGCAAGCCACAATCAAATGAAGATTTCTCTTCGCTTCTGATAGATCTTGACTTGATTCGTCAGAACTCAGAAGGCAAGGGCTACTACTTCAATGTAGATGGTAAACGCAAGGTGACGACGGAAGTTTTCCTTTATGGTCTGCTGAAGTTGAAAGAGCAGGAAGGTGACAACACCATTCCTTTCGATACCATTCAGGAGAAAATAGGCTTGTTATTCTGTATGCAGGACTTCGAAACAATTGAAATGCTGAAACTACTGGCCAGTGAGTATAGTGAGTATTTCGCATATAGCGATGTGGCAGGCATCAAACAGGTTCAGTTCACTAAGGATTTGGATGTAAAACAGGTATTAGACAATTATTATGGCAAAGACATTTAGTTTATCTGCAAACATAGAGAACGGCTTTGCCGAAGGGATGCAATACCTGGTAACGCCTAATGCTCAGAATGCTATTCACAACATTGTGAACGATTTTAAGTCTGGCATTCACTCTTTCACGATTATTGGCTCATATGGTACCGGTAAGTCGAGTTTCCTGCTGGCATTGGAAGCAGACTTGATGAAGACTGGTAAGCAAAAGTATCTGCTGGACGCTAAGAATCTTTCGAGTGCCAAGTCGTTTGAGATTATGAACATCGTGGGTGATTATGCTGAAATGTCAACACTTCTGAGCAAGGCTTTGAACGTGGAAGGTAATACGACCAGCATCCTCGATAGCCTAAAGGATTATTATACTAAATGCCAGAAGAAAGGCAAGTTCCTGCTGATAGTGGTTGATGAATTTGGTAAAGTGTTGGAACATGCTGCCAAGAACAATCCTGAGAAGGAACTATATTTCTTGCAGAAGTTATCTGAGTTGGTGAATGTTCCGGCTCGACAGATGATGCTCCTAACCACGCTTCATCAGAACTTTGGCGCTTATGCAAAGGGACTAACAGAGGCACAGGCTAATGAGTGGACGAAAGTAAAAGGACGTTTCAAGGAGATTACCTTCGTAGAACCGGTAGAGCAGTTGCTACACCTTGCTTCAGCACAGTTAAAAGAAGAGAGAAGAGCATATAATGTAGAGAACATCGAGCCACTCTTTGAGTTGGCTAAAACAACGAGATATGTATCCAACGATTTTCCTATTGAAACGGCGAAGCAGCTATATCCGTTGGATCTGTTCTCTGCCTATACCATCACAACGGCCATCCAAAGATATGGCCAGAATGAGCGTTCACTCTTCACCTTTCTGGCAGCAAAGGGCAGTAATTCTATTTCAGAATTCGAACCGGCAGACCACTTGACGTATAACCTTCAGATGGTTTACGACTATGTGCTTTACAATTTCTATTCATATCTGAAAGATGCTAATGCCGACTCCATGAGCTGGAGCACCATTCAGGTTTCAATAGAACGAGTGGAAGGTCAGGACTGGAGCAATAATGAAGAGATGCTGCAAGCCGTAAAGCTGGTAAAAGCTATCGGATTGTTAAATCTGTTTGGAACTGCAGGCTTCAAACTCACAGAAAGATATTTGACAGATTATGCTCGTGAGGCAATGGCTATAGATAATGCCAAAGAGATTATTCAGAAGCTGTCAGCCAAGAAGATTATTCGTTATGCAGCATACAAGGAGCGTTTGATGCTATTTGAGGGTACTGATGTAGACCTAGAAGCAGAGATACGTGAAGCAGGCATGATGGTTACTCGTCCTGTGACCTTCGTAGATGAATTGAATGTATTCTTCAATAAGCGTATTTCTCCTGTCAAGGCCCATTTCTACCAAAAGGGTACGCCACGATTCTTTGACTATATGATTCGTGAAGAACCTCTTGATGTAGTGCCTACAGGTGATACGGATGGATTCATCGAACTGATATTCTCTACTCACAAGAATGCTTTGTCAGAGATCAAGAAGTTCAGTTCTGAAACGGACCATGCACTTATTTTTGCCTATTTCACCAATACGGAGGACATCATTGACCACCTCTATAACATCAAGAAATACATGTATCTCTTGGAGCGTGTACTCGACAAGAACGACAGGGTGGCTGTGAATGAAATCCAAAAGTTGAAGGAGTATGAAGAGACGCTGCTTAATAAGGCAATTAGCGATAATCTCTTCTCATACAAGAATAGGGTCGTTTGGATATTTGGAGGCAAAGAACAAAAAGTGGAGTCACATCGTGACTTTAACCAGCTGCTGTCAAAGGTCTGTAACGAAATCTACAGCAAGACTCCTGTGATGGTCAACGAATTGTTCAACAAACATAAACTCAGCGGTACGATAACCCAAGCAAGAAAGAGCTATCTGACCTATCTAACGGAGCACTATTCTGAAAATGGAATGGGATTCCCTGAAGACAAGTTTCCACCAGAAAAGACTATCTATTCTTCGTTGCTGTTGAATACTGGCCTGCATCAGAATGGTGATTTTGCAGATGCGCCCACTAACAAAGGCTTTATGCCGTTGTGGGAAGCATGTGAAGAGTTTCTGCAAAGTACAGAGAACAAGGCAAGGAAGGTATCTGAGCTTATCAAGTTTTTGGCTGCCCAGCCCTATAAATTGAAGCAAGGATTTCTCGAATTCTGGATTCCTACCTATCTGTTTATCAAGCGTCAGGACTTTGCACTCTATGACGCTTCTAAGGGAGCATTCATGCCAAACGTGAATATGGAATTCTTCGATTTGCTGCAGAAGCATCCCGGCGATTTCGAGGTCAAGAAGTTTGCAGTAGATGGTGTGAAGTTGGGATTCTTCAATCAGTATCGTCGCTTCATCAATCTTGGTGAGGAGTTCTCGATTACCAATTCCAGCTTCATTGAGACTATCAAGCCATTCCTCAGTTTCTATGTGCGACTGGATGACTACACCAAGCACACTCGTAAGTTTGACCATGAGTCAACGATGAAGTTCCGTGATGTGCTGGCCAAAGCAAAAGACCCAGAGAAAGCTTTCTTTGAAGATCTGCCAGAGGCTTTGGGGTTCGACCAAGCAAAACTGAAACAGGAAGAATTCATTCGTGAATATGGCAATATCATCCAACGAGCCATTAAGGAATTGCGTTCTTGCTATACGCAGTTAATTGACCGTATAGAGGAAAGACTTGTGGATGAATTTGGCCTGCAAAGCTACGAATATGGCGAGTATATACTTGAAGTCCGTGAGAGACTTGCTAATGTCAAAGCCTATCTGCTGACTGATAAGCAACGTGAGTTCTATCACCATGTGATGACGGAATATGACAATCGCACGCAATGGTACCAATCTATTTGCTACACCATTTTGGAGCAGA
>JAEEGF012161006.1_pt1 | contig 14640 bp, 10 predicted proteins | sample 9134171 | NCBI WGS metagenome assembly JAEEGF01 (sample SAMN16246542, study PRJNA631951) | gut metagenome | biome: gut microbiome; feature: rumen; material: AP-attached | host: Bos | place: Iran: Karaj | collected 2018-10
TTGCTATGAACGGGGGAGGATAAATGTCCAAAGAGTTGATTCGTCTGCACGATCTGTGCATGACGTATGACGACGAGCTGGTTCTCGATCATATCAATCTCTACATCAATGATTCCGAGTTCCTCACACTGCTGGGCCCCAGCGGCTGCGGCAAGACCACGACGCTGCGGATCATCGGCGGGTTTACCACGCCCACTTCCGGCGACGTGACCTTCGACGGTGTGAGGATCAATGATGTCCCGCCTCACAAGCGGCAGATCAACACGGTGTTCCAGAAGTACGCGCTGTTCCCGCATCTGGACGTGTTTGAAAACGTCGCCTTCGGCCTGCGCATCGCCAAGCTGCCCGCCCAGGAGATCGAGGAGCGGGTCATGGAGATGCTGGAGGTCGTCAGTCTGAAGGGCTTTGAGCGCCGCCGCGTGGATCAGCTCTCCGGCGGCCAGCAGCAGCGCGTGGCCATCGCCCGCGCCCTGGTGAACCGACCCAAGGTCCTGCTGCTGGACGAGCCCCTGGGCGCTTTGGATCTGCGTCTGCGCAAGGACATGCAGATCGAGCTGAAGCGTATCCAGCAGCAGATGGGCATCACGTTCATATATGTTACCCACGACCAGGAGGAGGCCCTGACCATGTCCGACACCGTGGTGGTGATGGACAAGGGCCGTATCCAGCAGGTCGGTTCGCCGGAGGATATCTACAACGAGCCCAAGAACGCCTTTGTGGCGGACTTCATCGGCGAGTCCAACATCCTCAACGGCACCATGGTCCGGGACGGCGTGGTGCGGATGTACCGCAAGGAGTTCCCCTGTGTGGACAAGGGCTTTGCCCCCAACGAGCCGGTGGACGTGGTCATCCGGCCGGAGGATATCGACATCGTGCCCGTGGAGCAGGGACAGCTGGTGGGTACCGTCACCAACGTCACCTTCAAGGGGATGCAGTACGACATCATCGTGGATCTGGGCGGCTTCAAGTGGCTGATCCAGACCACCGATCACTCCCCGGAGGGGACGCAGGTGGGGGTGAAGATCGATCCCGACGCCTTCCACATCATGAAGAAGAGCGAATACTCCGGTCTGTTCGGCGACTACTCCTCCTATTCCGAGGAGTACGAGGAGCTGGCTGACGTCAGCGCGCTGGAAGAGGAGGAGAGCGGGGATGAAAAATAAGCTCTCCCGGTTCGCCGTTCCCTATGAGATCTGGATGGCCCTGTTCGTGGTGGCGCCCATCGTCATCATGGTGATCTATGCCTTCACCTCTCAGAACGGCGGCTTTACCTTTGAAAACTTCGTCAAGATGGGCAGCTACACCGAGGTGTTCGTCCGATCCTTCGAGCTGGCCATTATCGCCACCGTCATCTGCCTGCTGATCGGCTATCCCGTGTCCTACTTCATGAGCAAGGAGGGGAAGAGCTTCCAGCGGACGGCCATGGTGCTGATTATGCTGCCCATGTGGATGAACTTCCTGCTGCGGACCTACAGCTGGATGACCATTCTGGAGAACAACGGTCTGCTCAATCAGCTGTTCCAGAAGATCGGGCTCATCTCCCTCTACAACAGCATTACCGGCAGCGACCTGACGTTCTTTCCCATGATGAACACCCAGGGCGCCGTGGTGCTGGGCATGGTCTATAACTACCTGCCCTTTATGATCCTGCCCATCTATTCCGTCATCATCAAGCTGGATAACTCCCTGCTGGAGGCGGCCCGGGATCTGGGTGCCAACTCCTCCACGGTGTTCCGCAAGGTGATCCTGCCCCTGAGCCTGCCCGGCGTCCTGTCCGGCATCACCATGGTCTTCGTGCCCTCCGTGTCCACCTTCGCCATCTCCCAGATGCTGGGCGGCGGCACCCAGATGCTGCTGGGCGATCTGATCGAGCGGCAGTTCCTGGGCGGCGCGTACAACCCCCAGCTGGGCGCTGCCATCTCCCTGGTGATGATGATCATCGTGGTGGTCTGCATGATCGTCATGAACCGCTTCGGTGAAGGGGAAGAAGAGGCGGTGATGCTATGAAGAGGAAGAACAACTTCGGCAACCGGGTGCTGATGGCCCTGGTGTTCCTGTTCCTGTACGCCCCCATCTTCATCCTGATCATCTTTTCCTTCAACTCCGGCGCCTCCAGCTCCGTGTGGAAGGGCTTTTCGCTCCATTGGTATGACGAACTGTTCCGCAACCGGCTGATCATGAGCAGCGTCTATACCACGCTGCTGGTCTCCCTGCTGGCCACCATCATCGCCACCATCGCCGGCACCTTCGCCGCCATCGGCTTCTTCAGCATGCGGCGCAAGCGCCGGGACGCCCTGATGGCGGTCAACAACATCCCCATGATGAACGCCGATATCGTCACCGGCGTCAGCCTGTGCCTGCTGTTCGTGGCGTTCTTCAACTGCTGGGGCGCCTTCGCCGGGTGGATCAACTCCATCCAGAGCGCGGTGACCCTGCCCACCAAGCTGAGCCTGGGCTTCGGCACCATGCTGATTGCCCACGTATGCTTCAACATCCCCTACGTGATCCTGGCGGTGGGTCCCAAGCTGCGGCAGATGGACCGGAACCTGATCGACGCGGCCCAGGATCTGGGCTGCACCTGGATGCAGGCCTTCTGGAAGGTGGTCATCCCGGAGATCCGGCCCGGCATCGTGTCCGGCGCGCTGACGGCCTTCACCATGTCCGTGGACGATTTCATCATCAGCTATTTCACCGCCGGCTCCAGCACCTCCACCCTGGCCATGACCATTTACGGCATGACCAAGAAGCGCGTCAGCCCCCAGATCAACGCCGTTTCCACGTTGCTGTTCGTGACGGTGCTGATCCTGCTGATCATCATCAACGTCCGAAACGCCAGCATGGAGCGCAAGGCGGAGAGAGGCGATCTCCGCCGTCCCGCCCCCGTGAAGGCGCCCCGCCGCAGCATGGTGATCCTGCGCCGCGTGGCCGCCGGCGTTCTGGCCGTTGCGCTGCTGGCCACGCTGATCGTCACCGGCCGGGCCGCCAACGCCCGTCCCGTGGTGAACGTGTGCTCCTGGGGCGAGTACATCGACGAGGATCTGATCACCGAGTTCGAGGAGACCACCGGCATCGCCGTCAACTACCAGACGGTGGAGAGCAACGAGGCCCTCTATTCCCTCATCGAGATGGGCGGCGCCGACTTCGACGTGATCGTGCCCTCCGACTACATGATCGCCAGACTGATCGAGGAGGGGCTGCTGGCGGAGCTGGATTACGAGAACATCCCCAACTACGAGTTGATCGGCGAGCAGTTCCGGAATCTCAGCTATGATCCGGAGAACAAGTACACGGTGCCTTATACCTGGGGTACGCTGGGCATCATCTACAACACCACCATGGTGGACGAGGAGATCACCAGCTGGGACGCCATGTTCGATCCCAAATACGCCGGTCAGGTGCTGATGATCAACAACTCCCGGGACGCCCTGGCGGCGGCGCTGCTGGACCTGGGCTATGATCTCAACACCACCGACGAGGCCCAGCTGCAGGCCGCCTTCCGGCGGCTGAAGGAGGCAAAGGACGCCGGCGTATATCAGGCCTTCGTCATGGACCAGGTGTTCCAGAAGATGGAGGGCGGAAACGCCGCCATCGCCATGTACTATGCCGGCGACTACCTGACCATGCTGGACAACAACGAGGACCTGGCCTTCGTCATCCCCGACGAGGGCAGCAACTGGTTCGTGGACGCCATGTGCGTGCTCAAGACCGCACAGCACAAGCGCGAGGCGGAGGAGTGGATCAACTTCATCGCCTCCACGGAGGCCAATCTGGCCAACATGGACTACATCTGGTACGGTTCCCCCAACACCGAGGCGCTGGAGCAGTATCCGGCGTACTACGAGGAGCTGTACGAGGAGGAGCTGGATCCCGAGCTCTTTGAGATCATGGCGCCGCCCCCGGAGGTTCTGGACCGCTGCATCATGTATACGGATCTGCCCAAGCCCACGTTGGCGCTTTACAACGATCTGTGGAACCAGTTGGGCGTGTAAAAAGCGCGGTTCATGGAAAAAGTCCTCCACGCGGAGGACTTTTTCCCCTTTTTCCGGGTGTACCGGCACATTTTGAAGCAAGAACAGCCGAAATGATAGGATTCTCAACGGACACAGACCCGGCGTGCTCTGTGTCAACAAAGCGAGCGAGAGGAGGATGCCTGTGTACATCCGCAACGGCATCAAATCGAATCTGCGGGCAAAAGGACGGACGGCGCTTTTCAGCTTCCTGATACTGCTGCTCACCTTTTCCCTGATCCTGGCTCTGGGCGTTGTGCTGTATTGCAACAGCGCCATAACGGCCTGCGATCACATATACCGCTCGGTGGCCCGCGTCGAATACATGGGCGCCGAATATCCGGATCCCGACGAGCCGGATTCCTTTGCCAGGGAGGCCGCCGCCGCCATTGACGACGAGGCGATGCGCGCCATCTCCGGGGTAAGGTACTGGAACCGGGATAACCGGACCATGTCCTACGTGGACGGGTATCTGCGGCGGGGTATGGATATGCCGTACCGGAACCGCGGCGTGATCGTGGTCACCAGCTTTACCCCCATGTACAATCGCAATTCGGGCCTGGAGTATTACTCGGCCATACTGGCAAACGCCGTCTATACATACGACAACAAGAGCAATGTGTTTGTCAATCTGCTGACAGAAGGTACCGGATTCACGCCTCAAAACGGTAAAAGCTATATCCTCCACGGGACGTTTGTCGAAGCAAAATCCGGAGGCCCCACCAACGGAATGCGGGTCTTCGAGCTGTGCCCGTTCGACAAATCCGACGAACGCCCCTGGCAGGAATATAAAAGCAGCGATCCTCTGCCGCAGGCCTTTGCCGAGGCAGCCGACCGGTACCGCTCCATCAACAACTACGTGGAAACCACCTTTTCTCCGGACATCGAGGACCTGCTGCCCTTTCACCAGGGGACCCTTTACCTGGAGGCGGGACAAATGCCCGCTGCCGGCGAGACGGACGCCGTTGTGATCAGCGGCGACATGGCCGCTGCGATGGAGCTGTCGGTCGGCGATACCATCGTCAGCACCGCCTTTACCTCTGCGGACGACAACCGTTACGATCTGACGATCACCGATCATCAGGAGACCCTGCGGGTCGTGGGCATCACGAATGAGCTGGACGCCTATGTCGGTCAGATGTGGCGGCTGGGGGAGAGCGGGGAGGGTCCGCTGTACGGCTATTTGATCGGTACTGCCGGGCTGCAGAACAGACGCGCGGCGAAAGCGGCGGAGTCCATACAGAAAATGATGCCGGATAACGTTCGCGTCACGCTGCTGGATCAGGGATTCGCCGACGCGGTGGAGCCCTTTGAAACGCTCCAGAGCACGGCCTCCAACGTTCTGTTCGCCTGCGGAGCCGGTGTGATCGCGGTCCTGCTGCTATATTCGTTCCTGTTCGTCGGCCGTCAAAGCGAGACGGTCCGCATCCTGGTTTGCATGGGAACTCCCAAATGGGGGATCGTCACGTGGCTGCTGTCGGGCGTGGTTCTGATCACCGGCCTGTCTGCCGGGATCGGCGGTACGCTGGGCGCGCTGCTCCTGCCGAAAATCTACGCGCTGATCCAGCTTCTGATCGACAAGCTGCCGGATAATCGTCTGGCATTCAGCGAGATGCTTCTGGGCAACCTGAAGGAAGCGGACATTTCCGTACACGTCCCGCTGTGGCCGATCGTGACGGCGATCCTTGGCGTTGTGCTCTTGGCCGTCATCTTCTGCCTGGTATTCCTGCGTACGGCGTACAAGGGCGGCACGCTCCGAAAAGGGAAGAGCCGGGTCCGGGTGCCGAAGGGCAAGACCTCCGCGGCATGGTCCGGCGGTCTGCGGTTTGCCATTCTCTCCATTCGCCGCAACGGCTTCCGTTCCTTTGTCGTACCGCTGGTATCCGCCTTGCTTACGGTTTTGATCATCATTCTGTGCACCATCTATCAGGGCTGGCAGGCGGACCTGAAGAACGCCATGGATAATACTGTTCTGGAGGGCCAGGTCACGAGCGCCAGCGGACAGGAATTCTACGGCCTTTCCGTTTCGATGCCCACCGTCCGCCAGATCCTGAAGCTGAACGACGTCAGCGATATCTGCGTATCGCAGCGCTGGCATTACTGGATCTCCGCGGAGATGCCCGAATTCCCCGATACCGCCTGGGGGGAGGAGCACCGCGCGGACTGGATCCGGAACCAGCCCGAGGTCGTGGCCGTCAACAGATTGCTGGGTGCAAAGGAATTCTACTTTACAACGCCTAACGTACAATGGTTGGACGGATGGGACGAGAGCTGCCTGTCCGTCAGCGCGGAAAGCGGAGAGGGCTCATCCGCCGCCGGCGAATACCCGGCCGTTGTCAGCGATCGCTTCCTTGCCGATCACGGGTGGGAAATCGGCTGTGAGTTCATCTGCAATTATAAGTCGAATGGCGGAGAGTATCCGCTGAAGCTGCATGTAGTCGGCGTATACAAGCAGACCGGCAACCGGGCACATATCTACGTGCCGCTGAACCTGTATCTTGATCCGGAGACGATTTTCGGCGAGGAAGAGATCCTTCCGCCGGAGGGGAAGAAATACCAGTGGACGGCGGAGGACTATAAAAAAGACGCCATACTGAACTCCATGTTTTCGACCTGCCGGTTCACGCTGTCCTCCGCCCGCAATCTGGACAGGACCCGCGAGACCCTGTATAACGCGGGCTTCGGCTGGCCGGGACACCTGGGAAACAACCGGGTCACGCTCATTCTCCGGGATGCCGGCTTTGTGAAGCTGACGGAAAACCTGAACCGATATCTGATCATGGGTAAGGTCATGCTGGGCATGATCCTGGCGGTCGTTCCGTTGGTGGGCTTCATCATCTCCTGGCTGCTCATCAATGGCCGAAAAGAGGAATTCGCCATCATGCGGGGCTTCGGAGCCAGGAAGGGCAGGGTATTCATGTCCTTCTTCCTGGAGCAGTTTATCCTCTGCCTGCTGGGCTGCCTGCTGGGCTGTCTGTCCCTGCTGGTGACTCATACGGCATGGACCCTGATGCTGAAGGTGTCGCTGGGCGCTTATCTGCTCTTCTACTTGTATGGCTGCGCCGTTTCGGTCAGGAAGATCGGCAAGACGAATCTGATGGAATTGCTTTCCACGCGTGAATAAAGGAGGAAGACCCATGTTTGAACTGCGTGACGTCAAATATAAATATCAGAATCAATACCAGTCTGTGGAGGCCCTCAAGGGGATCTCCTGCACCTTTGAGCCGGGGCTCGTATATGCGATCATGGGCACCTCCGGAAGCGGCAAGACCACGCTGCTGTCCCTAATGGCCGGCATGGACGTGCCGACGGAGGGAAGCGTGATCTATGACGGCGTTTCCACGTCGGAGATGAATCTGGAGCGGTATCGCCGGGAGAAGGTGGCGATCATCTACCAGGATTTCCGCCTTTTCCCGCTGCTTACCGTTGCGGAGAACATCATGTATCCCATGGAGCTGCGCAGGATACGCCCCTCCGCGGCGCGCAAAAAGGCCGCGGAACTGATCGAGCGGGTCGGACTTCCGGAGACCGTTCTGGACCGTTTTCCCGCCATGCTCTCCGGCGGCGAGCAGCAGCGGGTGGCGATCGCCCGCGCGCTTGGCCTGGACACAAAGCTCCTTCTGGCCGACGAGCCCACGGGCAACCTGGACAGCGAAAACAGCGACAATATCTTCAAGATCCTCTCGGATCTCGCGCACGTATCCGGTTATTGCGTGGTGATCGTTACGCACGATCAATCCCTCGGAGAGCGTGCGGACAAAGTCTTCCGTCTGAAAGACGGGCTTCTGATCGACTGAAACAACGCAGGCCGCCTTCAGGGGCGGCCTGCGTTGTTTCGGGAAAGTGTATGTCCGCGAAAATCAGTTTTTTTCTTGTCGATACTGGCGACTCTTGCTATAATGTGAGAAGAGACGTCTCCGGCAAACAGCCGGGAAAAAGAAGCGGGGGGAGAAAACGATGCGGATACTGGCCACAATCGCGTTCTCCTTCGCCGCGGCGGTGTTTGCCGCCGTGCTGCTGCCCTGGGCCGGCTTGTATCTGTGGATGGCGGCCGCGCTGGCAGCGTGTGCCGGGATCGCCGTACTTGCCGGAAAGGGGAAGCGGGGCGGAAGGCGGGCGGCGATCATCTGCGCCGCCGCGGCGGCGGGCCTGCTGTATTTTGCCGGGTACCGGGCGCTGATCGTTCAGCCGGTCGTCGCGCTCTGCGGAGAGGACAGCCGTCCCTACACCGCCACGGTGACGGAATATCCGGTCCCGACGGATTACGGCGCCAAGGTGACGGTGCGTCTCCGGCCCGGCGTAAAGGCCGTGGTCTACGGAGACGAGGAATTCCTGGAGCTGGAGCCGGGGCAGGAGATCTCCGGAGCGGCCCGGTGGCAGGACGCATCCCGCGTCCATGAGACCAGCATCACCACCTTCACGGCGCGAGGCGTGTTCGTGCTGCTCTATCAGCGGGGAGAGCTGTCCGTTGCTTCGAAAGACGAGGGCAGCATTGCGTACTGGCCCCAGCGCGCCGCAAGGGCGGTGAAGGAGAAGATCGCCCGGATCTGGGACGATCCGGTGACGGCCGCCTTCATGACGGCAGAGCTGACCGGCGACCGCAGCGGCATCCCGGAGGAGGAAAACGCCGCCGTGAGCCAGGTGGGCCTGGCTCATCTGTTCGCCGTGTCCGGGCTCCACTGCGCCTTCCTGGTGACGTTGATCGGCCTGTTGACGCCCGGCGCCGGCCGGAAGCTCTACTGCGCCGTGACGATCCCGGTGCTGCTGTTCTACATGGTCATGGTGGGCCTGACGCCCTCTGTGGTCCGGGCCTGCGTCATGCAGATCTTCCTGCTGATCGCGCCGCTGTTCCGCCGGGACAGTGACCCGATCACCACCCTGGCCGCGGCGTTATGGGTGCTGCTGCTGGCCAATCCCTACGCTGCCGGCGGCATCAGTCTGCAGCTGAGCTTTGCCGCTACGCTGGGTCTGATCCAGCTGTCCGGCAGGATCTACGGCTTCCTGACAAGCTGGTACAAGGGCAGGAAAAAGACGTTCAAGCGGATCCTGGCGTTTGTGGCCGCCAACGTGTCGGCCTGCCTGGCGGCGCTGGTATTCACCATCCCGCTGACGGCCTACTATTTCAATATCTTCACCCTGATCTCTCCTCTGAGCAATCTGCTTGCTACGCCGGTGGCGGGGTGGAACTTCATCGCCGGATTCCTGACGGTTTTGGCGGGCTTCATCTGGCTGCCGGCCGCCCGGATCCTGGGCTGGCTCTGCTGGCTCATGGTCGGCTACGTGCTGCTGATATCCCGGCTGCTGATGCGCCTGCCGTACCACGCCCTGTACTTTACCAACCGGTATATGAAGTACTGGCTCACCTATGCCTACGTTCTGCTGGGCGTCTGCTGCCTGACGAAAGGGAACCGCCGGCGCTACGTGATCGCCGCAGGATTGGCCGCGGCGACCCTCCTGCTGACGGTGGGTCTGAACAATCTGGAATACCGCTACGGCACCATGAACGTCATCGCCGTCAATGTGGGGCAGGGGGAATGCGTGCTGCTCTATTCCGGAAACGAAGCGGCGGTCGTGGACTGTGGCAGTGGAAACAGCTATGTGAAGGCGGGCGGCTGCGCCGCCGATCAGCTGGGCAGCATCGGGATCCACCGGCTGTCGGCTCTGGTGCTGACCCACTATCACGCCGACCACACCAGCGGCGTGTATGAGCTGCTGGCCCGGGTACCGGTGGAGCAGCTGTGGCTGCCGGATATCGAGGATGAATACGGCGTTCGGGAGCGGATCCTGGAGCTGGCGGAGCGATACGGCATCCGGGTCTCCTTTATCCGCAGCCCGGAGGTCCTGTCTTTGGGCGAGGCGAAGATGAAGGTGTACCCGCCCATCGGCGCCGGGGATATGAACGAGCAGGGCTTGACAGTGCTGTGTTCGGCGGGGGACTTCGATGTGCTGATCACTGGCGATATGGCCGGCTCCACGGAGAAGAGACTGATCGAAACATATAAGCTGCCCGACGTAGAGGTGCTGATGGTGAGCCATCACGGCTCCCGATACAGCTCCGACATGGAGTTTCTGAAGGAGATACGCCCCGACACGGCCATTATCTCCGTGGGCGACAACAGCTACGGGCATCCTACCCGGGAGGCTATGGCGAGGCTTTATGCCGCCGGAGCGGAGATCTATCGGACGGACGAGCAGGGCAGCATACTGGTGAAGGTTTACGGAGGGGAAAAGTGATGGCAACAAAGGCGACCGCGTCAAAGGGCGGATTCGATCAGCTGCGCGCCGCCCTGAAGAGCGGAGAGATCGGCAGGGTCTATATCTTCCACGGCGAGGAGACGTATTTGCGCCAGCGGTATCTGGAGCAACTGCGTGAGCGGCTTGTCCCCGCCGGGTTTGAGGAGTTCAATTACCATCGTCTGAACGGCAAGGGTCTGACCATGCAGGAGCTGGCGGACGCGGTGGAGGCCATGCCCATGATGGCGGAGCACACGCTGGTCACGGTGACGGACCTGGATATCTTCCGATTGGACGAGCGCAGCCGGACGCAGCTGGCGGAGCTGCTGGATGATTTTCCGGAGTACTGCACGCTGGTATTCATCTATGACCTGATACCCTACAAGCGGGACGGCAAAATGAAAAAGCTGGCGGCCGCCCTGGATCGTTCCGCCGTGGAGGTGGAATTCTGCCAGCAGGAGCGGGACCAGCTGCTGCGATGGATAAAGCGCCGCTTTGCCGCTTTGGGAAAGGATATCGACAGCGCCGCGGCGGATCATCTGCTGTTTACCTGCGGCACGCTGATGACGGATCTGGTGCCGGAGATCGAAAAGATCGGGGCGTATGCCAAGGGCCGGCAGATCACTCCGGCGGACATCAACGCGGTGGCGGACCCGGTGCTGGACGCGCGGATCTTCGATATGACCAACTGCGTCACGGCGGGCAAGTACGACGAGGCGGCCGGACTGCTGGCCGAGCTGCTGCGGATGCAGACGGAGCCCATCGCCATCCTGGCCGCCCTGGGTCGGGAGCTGCGGCGGCTTTACACAGCCCGGATCGCCCTGGACAACGGGAAGGACCGTTTCTGGCTCAAGCAGCTGTGGACCATGAACTCCGACTACCCGGCCAAGCTGCTGCTCCAGGCGGCAAGGCAGGTGGACCGGGCCTGGTGCCGGCGCTCCGTGGAGAAGTGCCAGGAGCTGGACCGGCGGATGAAGAGCGAGCGGAATATGGACAGCGAGGCGGAGCTGAAGCTGTTTTTGATGGAGCTGTCGGAAAAAAGATGAAGCCGAGAATCAAGGAAGTCATCGTCGTGGAGGGTCGCTACGACCGGAACACGCTGTCACAGGCGGTGGACGCCGCCATTGTCACCACCGGGGGCTTCGGCGTGTTTAAGGACGGAGAAAAGCTGGCGTTTCTCCGCCGCCTGGCGGAGAAGCGGGGGCTCATCCTGCTGACGGACAGCGACGGCGCCGGGTTTGTGATCCGGAACTATCTGAAGGGAGCGATCCCCGCCGGAGAGCTGAAGCAGGCCTATATCCCCGACGTACCCGGCAAGGAGCGCCGCAAGGAAAAGCCCGGAAAAGAGGGGAAGCTGGGCGTAGAGGGGATGCCGCCGGAGGTGCTGCTGGAGGCCCTCCGCCGCGCGGGCGCCACCTTTGAGGGCGAGGAGCCTGTGGGGGAGAGCGCCGGGATCACAAAGGCGGATCTGCTGGAGCGGGGCCTGATCGGCGCCGGCAGCGCCGCCAGGCGGCGGGAGCTGCTGCGGCGGCTGGACCTGCCGGAGCAGCTGACCCCAAACGCCATGCTGGAGGCGCTGAACCTGCTGCTGACGGCGGAGGAGTGGGAGAACCTGTAAAAATTCTTGCATTTTCCCTCGTCAGCGGCTATAATAATCCCATTGTTGCGCGGTCGAGGCGCAAAACTATGATAAAAAAAGGAGTGTGAAAAAATGGCCGAGGAAGTGAAAACCCTGCTCCCGGAGGAGGAGAGCAAAAATTTCATCCTTAACTTCATTGAAGATGACATCGCAGAGGGTGGTCAGTTCCAAGGAATGACTGTTCACACCCGCTTCCCGCCGGAGCCCAACGGCTACCTGCACATCGGCCACTGCAAGGCCCTTTGCATCGACTTCGGAACCGCGGAAAAGTTCAACGGCCTCTGCAACCTGCGGATGGACGATACCAACCCCGCCAAGGAGGACACCGAGTACGTGGACGCCATCCAGCAGGATATCCATTGGCTGGGCTTCGACTGGGGCGATCGCTTTTTCTACGGGTCCGACTATTTTGAGAAGGACTATGAGTATGCTCTGGAGCTCATCAAAAAGGGCCTGGCCTACGTCTGCGAGCTGACGCCGGAGGAGTTCCGGGCCAACCGGGGCGACATCGGCATCCCCGCCACGTCCCCCTATCGGGACCGGAGCGTTGAGGAGAACCTGCGGCTGTTCGAGATGATGAAGAACGGGGAAGTGGAGGAGGGGAAGATGACCCTCCGGGCCAAGATCGACCTGGTCAGCGGCAACTTCAATATGCGCGACCCGGTGATCTACCGTATCCGCTATATCAATCACCACCGCCAGGGTACCAAGTGGTGCATTTTCCCCATGTACGACTTCGCCCACCCCATCCAGGATGCGCTGGAGGGCATCACCCACAGCCTGTGCTCCCTGGAGTATGAGGAGCATCGGCCCCTGTATGACTGGGTGGTCAGCAATATCACCATCCCCTATCACAAGCCTCGCCAGATCGAGTTTGCCCGCCTGGGCATCGACCACACCGTCATGTCCAAGCGGAAGCTGCGGCAGCTGGTGGAGGAGGGCTACGTCTCCGGCTGGGACGATCCCCGGATGCCGACCCTGTGCGGCCTGCGCCGCCGGGGCTATACCGCCCGCTCCATCCGCACGTTCTGCGACCGCATCGGCGTGTCCAAGGTGACCAGCACCATCGAATACGGCTTCCTGGAGCACTGTCTGCGGGAGGATCTGAACCTGACCGCCGAGCGCACCATGGCGGTGCTGCATCCCGTGAAGCTGACGGTCACCAACTATCCCGAGGGGCAGTCCGAGGTCTTCACCGTGGAGAACAACCCCACGGCGCCGGAGCAGGGGACTCATGAGATCACCTTCAGCCGCCACCTATGGGTGGAGGCGGAGGACTTCCTGGAGGTTCCCATCCCCAAGTACAAGCGGATGTATCCCGGCAACGAGGTGCGCCTCAAGGGCGCGTATCTGGTCACCTGCACCGGCTGCGTGAAGGACGAGGCCGGCAACGTGGTGGAGATCCTGTGCCGGTACGACCCCGACTCCCGGGGCGGCAATCCCGCCGACGGGCGGAAGGTGAAGGGCGCCACCATCCATTGGGTGGACGCGGACAACTGCGTGGACGCGGAGGTGCGGCTCTACGACAACCTGTTCCTGGACGCCAATCCCGACACAGCGCCCGGCGGCTTCCTCAGCGTGATGAATCCGGAGAGCCTCACCGTGCTGACCGGCTGCAAGGTGGAAAAGGCCATGGTGGCCGTGGCGGAGACCTTCGACAAGGCCGAGAACCGCACGGGCGTCAACGCGCCCACCTTCCAGTTCATGCGCAACGGCTATTTCTGCATGGACAACCGGGACTGCACGGCGGAGCATCTGGTCTTCAACCGGACGGTGTCCCTGAAGGACAGCTTCAAGAAATAAAAGGAGAGGGGCTCTCCGACGTCTGCCGGGGAGTCCCTTTTTCAAGGCGACGTGGCGCACGGACGCCGTGACCCTTGCCGTCCGGGTCCCGACGCTCGGCGCTGCGGCGGGCAGAAAACCGCCATATGGGTGTGGTATTGCAAGGAAAATAGAAGTATAATCAGAAAAAAGAAAAACGGACGCCGCGAGGAAACCTGAAGTTGCGCGGAAAAACACGGAAAAATATGAAACGCAACGGAAAGTTGGTGGTTTTTCCGCGGCGTTCTGATATCATAGAGCCAGCGGATGCAAAAGATACCTGAAACGGAGGCGTGAAGGATGTACGAAAACATTAAGAAGGATGCCGCCAATCGAAAAGACGTATCCATCTGGGTCGGACTTATATTTGCGATTGCCGTCATGCTGGCGGTCATTATTCCCGTGATCATCGGAGCAAGAGCCCAGCATGTTTACCACACCATGTTCCGGGAGATGGCTCACAGCGCTGTTTACTCCCGCAACCACGCCAGCGCCTGGCTCTACGTCGGTGACGAAAAATACTTCTACCCGGCGGAGCGTACCTCTGAGCTGTTTACGTTCCTGGCGGACGGCGGCAGCGGAAAGCCCCAGCGGGAGAGGGATCTTCCGAATACCGAGTATGTGCTTTTGGATTACGGCGACGGAGCCACGCTGCAGATCTGGTATGCGAAGGTCAAGGGCAATTACGGCGGTCCGCTGCAGGATGGGCTGCTTCTGTCCTACGTGAATCCGGAGGGGAAGCGATATTCCTACACGACCAACGCCCTCTACGTAAGCGAGCTGGAGCCTTATCTCTGGCCGGAGGCAGAGGGATGGCTGGAGCGCGGGATCGCCCAGATGTATCCGTAACGCGAAAGATCATCAACTGAACAGGAAGAGAAGGCCCTCTCCGCCGCCGCGGAGAGGGCCTTCTCTTTGAGTAATAGCTACAGCTGCACC
>JAEEGF011019929.1_pt1 | contig 14637 bp, 10 predicted proteins | sample 9134171 | NCBI WGS metagenome assembly JAEEGF01 (sample SAMN16246542, study PRJNA631951) | gut metagenome | biome: gut microbiome; feature: rumen; material: AP-attached | host: Bos | place: Iran: Karaj | collected 2018-10
TATACCGTCCTTTGAAAAAGCGCAAGGCTTCCAACAATGTGGCCATGATTGCTTCCATTGGTATGATGACCGTAATCATCAATCTATTGGCAATGTTTTTCGGCAATGAAACTAAGGTCATAGACAACACCATACACCGCTCTTTCAATCTCGGCACCATCATCATTACCACGCCACAGATGTGGCAATTGGTGGTGGGAGGTGTGGTCATCGTATTGTTCCTCGTGTTTATTGGGATGACGTCTTGGGGCATTCGTTTCAGGGCATTGAATGCCGATGGTATTCTTTACGAGACCATGGGCTATGATACGTCACGCACTCGTACTTTCGTGTTCCTGATGAGTGGTGCCTTTATCGCCATTGGCAGTTGCCTGACGGTATATGACATCGGCCTTGACCCACATATGGGCATGAATGTACTTATCAATGCGATGGTGGCCATGATTATTGGAGGCATGGGACGTTTCAGCACATGCGTGATAGGTGGCATAACTCTTGGTGTTCTGCAGGCATTGACGGTCTATCAATTCTCTTCGAACTGGCAGAACGCCGTTACCTTTGTTCTTCTTTTGATATTACTCTTCCTGCGTCCCCAGGGCATTGCAGGCTATAAACAACGCACCGTCTGATGGAATATCTGCTGCACATAGGAATTATGCTTTGCATCTACATCATTTTGGTACTCAGCACCAACTTGACGGTGGGCATGGCCAACTTGTTGACGATGTGCCAAGCGGCTTTTTATGGCATTGGTGCATACATTGGGACATACTTCTTGATGCAGTTCAACATGCCGTTTTTACTCATCGCCCTGTTGGTGATGCTGGCGACAGGATTGACTAGCCTTTTGGTGTCATACGCTTCGGTGAAGTTGAAAGGAGACTATTTCATATTAGGAACGTTGGGCTTCCAAATGATTGTCTATACCATCCTGTATAACTGGACTAGTGTGACCCGTGGTCCGTATGGCATCCCCGGTATTCCGAGCATCAAGTTGTTTGGGGTGTGGAGTTTGAATGGCATTTATGCCTATTTCTTCTTGGCATTGGTACTAGCTATTGGGGTGGCACTGGTGTTCAATAGGTTGCAGCATTCTCCATACGGCAGGATGCTGAAAGCCATCCGCACCGACGAGTTGTCGGCCAAGGCTTTGGGGCGCAACACCGTCCGTTTGAAAGCCTGGGCGTTCTTTATCTCCGCAGCCTTCGCCGGTGTGGCGGGATTGGTTTATGCCTCGTATGTGAGTTATATCGACCCAACCAGTTTCACACTCGACGAGAGCATCTTCATCATCACAGCCCTGTTTATCGGTGGCATTGGAAGCCGTGTGTGGGGACCGATAGTGGGTGCTGCCGTGGTGGTTATCCTTCCCGAACTGCTTCGTTTTGTGGGTCTTCCCGATGCGGTGGCCGCCAATTTGAGGCAGGTGATTTATGGTCTTGTATTGATAGTGTTAATGTTCCTCCGGCCTCAAGGTCTGTTGGGCGATGTCAAACTCAAGTGAGATGATATTGGAGGTGAGAGACATACGGATGAGTTACGCTAACGCCCACAAGGAGGTGTTCAACCTCTTGGATGGGGTAGACATGGCCGTGGAGGAAGGCAAGGTGACGGCCTTGATAGGCGGCAACGGTGCTGGCAAGACCACGCTCTTTAATGTCATCTCTGGGTTTGAGAAAGGTTTTAAGGGGAAAGTGGTTTTGGAAGGCAATGACATCACCAAGTTGCCTGCACACAAAATCTCATTGATGGGTATTGGACGGCTTTTCCAAGGTCGTCAGTTGATGGACGATTTGACGTTGATGGAAAATATGAAGATTGCCTCCGACGACACGACAGGGGAGAACCCATTATCAGGTCTTTTCTGCCGTAAAAAAGTGGCGAAAAGTGAGGCAGCCAAAGAACAACAGGCCATCGGTATTTTGAAGAAAGTGTTTGGAAAAGACAACAAGTATTTGGGTATGCTCGACCACAAAGCCTCTGAGCTGTCGTATGGTGAGCAACGTTTGATTGCTATGGTGCGCCTGTTGATGGGCAACGACCATCTGCTCTTGTTGGACGAGCCTACTAGCGGCGTTAATCCCAGGTATATCGACACTTTCCGTAGCATCGTGCGGGATATGGTGGAGAAAGAGGGGCAGACGGTGCTATTAATTGAACACAATATGTCGTTTGTGCGGAGTGTGGCCGACCATTGCCACTATCTCGCCGACGGCAAAATCATAAAAAGCGGTTCCACGGGCGAGGTGCTTGACGACCCGGTCATCAGAAAGGATTATCTTGGCCTATGAGTAACCTGTTAGAGATAAAGGATTTGTATGGAGGTTACGAACAATACGTGAACATCCTGCAAGGCATCGACTTGACGGTGGCCGAGGGCGAAGCCGTTGGCATCATCGGCTTGAACGGAAGTGGTAAGTCCACCTTGGGCAAGGCCGTGATGAACCTGATACCTTACCGCAAGGGCAGCATCGTCTTCAACGGGCAACATATTGAGGACAAGAGTACCCACGAGTTGGCGCGGATGGGCATCGCCTTGATGCACCAAGGCGGTGTGGTGTTTCCCAACTTGTCGGTCTGGCAGAACCTGCAATTGGCTCTCGTCAATGCCAGGCGTACCGAAGAAACGCAAAAATATGTATCTTTGCAGTCCGTCATTCCGTTGTTGCAGAAACCCCGAAAAGAGCTGATGCGCACTATGGCGGATAAGCTTAGTGGCGGCCAGCGCCACGAGTTGGCTTTGGCCATGACCTTGGCCCGCCAGCCCAAACTGGTCATTTTGGACGAGCCAAGTGCCGGTTTGTCGCCCAAGGCGGTTGAGGAGATGTATGGGATGTTGGGGAAGATAAGGGAAAACTATGGAGTTACTATTATGCTTATTGAGCAGAACGTGACGAGGGCGGTAGGGTTTTGTGAGAGGTGTGTGATGATGGAGGCGGGTACTGTTGTATTTAAATTTGATGAATTTAATAAAGATAAAATTGAATCTATAGTTTTTAATTTTAATTGAAATGAAACAAAAGAAACGTTTATTAGTGTTATTGCTTATTGCAATCAGCGTTATAGCATTGGTTTTCATGCTAACTAAAAAAGAAAAAGATTCCATATGCATTGGAGTTGATTTACCACTAACAGGGGCGTATGCCTATTGGGGAAATGAATTCAAAAGTGGAGCAGATATATTCTGCGAAAAGCATCCTGAATTGAATGTGGTCTTTGAAGATAATATGGGTGAAACGAAGAATGCAGCATCCGTTGCAAACAAGTTGATTAACATTGACAAAGTTGATGCTTTGGTTTCTCTTTTTGCGCCATTCAGTTTCCCATTAAGGGATATTGCAGAGACGGCAAAAACACCGTTGATTTCATCCTTCAACTCTTCAACTACATTTACAACCGGTTATGAATATTGTTTCAGCGACTTTGCGACGCATGATATGCAACTGCCGTTTCTTGTTGATTATGTCACAGATACCCTACATCTTAACAGAGGCGTCTATTATTGTGTGAATGATGATTATGGCACTGATGGAGCAAAAATTGCGACTTCATTATTGGACAGCAAGGGGATTGAAATATCGGGCGAGTTTTTTAACACAGGCGATGCCGACCATAGAAATGTGTTAGCTAAACTGTTGAATGATAGTGTCGATTTCGTTTTTTTGATAGCTAGAGACCGCGATCTTGTGAATGCCGTCAATCAAATACGCGAAAGAAACAAGGAGTTGCTCATTTTGGGAGTCGGCTCTTTTGACGCACCTGTGGTTTGGGAGGGTATCCCAGAGGAAAACCAACAAAACATTTTCTTCGCAAGCTCCTATTTTGAGAAAGAATACAATGAGGAATCCAAGCAGTTTTATGATGCATTCTATAAACAGCATCAGCGTGAACCTAATTATCCTGCTATATTTGGATATACCATTTGTCAATATCTGTCAGATGCCATCACAAAAGCCAAACAAAAAAACATCCCGATTAAAGATGTTTTGGAAGGACTTGATTACAATAGCATTCGTGGAAATATTAAAATGACGGATAAACATGTTGTCTATAGCTCAATTGCCATTTACAAAAGAGATGGAGATAGGTCAACTGCTCTCATCTTGGAAAAGGAAATGCCAGAATAACAATAACAAACAACAATTATTATGTCTGATAATAGTTATAATTATAGGGATGATTGGGATGATATCCATCAGAATAAAACTCCGAAGCCTTGGGAGGAGGGGGAGATAGCACGTCAATTAAAAGATTTCTTCGAAAATCCGGACAATTTTGACAGATATAAGAATGCTCGTATTATTGATGTTGGTTGTGGAAATGGAAAACTGTGCGAGTATCTAGCTTCTTATGGCTATGAAAATGTAACGGGAATTGATGTTTCAGAGTATATCATTTATTCTTCATGCTCATCATCGAAGAGCAAAGTAACCTATAAAGTTAAAGATATTGTAAATGATGATTTTCCCATTAATAAAGACAATCAATATGACATTGTTATTTGTTGGTTTGTACTGCACCATATTATCGGTGAAGAAGATGTTATAAAATTCATTTTCAATTTGTCTAAACTTTGCAAAACTGGCGGAATCTTAATGATTTCATTTCGCTCTACAGCTAATGGGAAAGAAGGTGTGACACCCAGTCATTTTTCTAAATATCCTGAACATTTAGTTCATCTTTATGAGGTGGCACAAGTTGAAAAGATGTTTTCATCCTTCTTTGATATCATAAGAAATCCTTTGGATGATGATGAATTGCTTGCAAAGCCTGATATTCATGGAGAAACATACCCGTATTATGTTTTGAAAATGCAAAAGAGGAAAAAACATGAATTGGCACTTGATATTTTGGATTTCAAGAAAAGGTATATTTTACCGGAAAGTGGAATATATGATTCGAAATCTAATCTAGATGTGCAAACGGATAAAATGATTTCTTTGTTGAATAACTTTTCCAATTTGTCTGTTGATGAACTCTCCGAGAGTGAATATTTAGAGGTTTTTCAGAGTCTTTTCCGTAATGTGTCAAGGTTTGTCTGTAAGATGATAACCGATTCTTTGGGTAATAAAAAGGATGTCATCATTTTGAAAATGGACACACATTCCCCTATGTATTCTGCTGCAAAATGGCTAAAAATTAAAGACGAGAATTATTCCCGACCTCATTGTAGACTTAATGATTACAAGAATAAAGTTCAAAGCAGGGCTTATGACTTGTTTTACAAATATTTGGATTTTTCAAAAACTCTTAAAATAAAACCCTATTCACTACATCATCATTTTTCTGAAGATCCAAGTAAGAAGTACGTTGCTTTTTCAGTTGAACAAGGACAACTTAAGCAATACGATATTGATGGTAATACTATTAGTATAGAGGATGAAATAAAAGATTCCAATTATCTGTTTTTCTTAGGATCCATTCTTAATGGTGAGAAATATTGCAAAAGTGGTTCTAATTCAAAAATAATAGGATCAAAGGATTTTGAAACATATATTCAAATCCATGGAACAATAAATAGAAATAAACCCACAAAGTCTTTTTCGTGCTTTAATTTAGGTATTCCAGGGTTTGAATCATGGGGCACACTAATGATAGAAGGTGTCGATTCAGATGTCGAAACAGTAAAGAATTGTTTTTTTGATGCCAAGGGTGCCGATAAAGCATTGCTCCATGACATAAAAAACATCTTTTTCATCATTAAAAAAATTGATTATGATTATTATGACGCTCTAGCTGCTAAAATGGTCAAAATCCAAGCTATCAAATCTGCTATTGCGGCTCTGATGTCACGCAATATGAGTCATAATCTTGGCAGTCACTTCTTAACTAATACAAAAAACTACTTTAGAAAAAGGATTGACGAGGTAACATCAACAGAAAAGCCTCAAAAGAATCTTATTGGAGCCGATTATCGAGGTAACGTTCATCTACTACAATACTTAAAAGAACGTATGGATTTTATTGCTACAATTGTTTCTGGCGACCATTATCCATACGGTTCTCTCAATTTCAAAGCCCAATTGTTTGATGTTCTTACAGAGGATGATCATGGGAAGAGACATGGAAAGTCCGTCCAAAACTTTCTTTTAAAATACTTGGTTTTTTCTGAACAATTGACGCGTAGAGAGAGGGACACTAAAAATTTACTGGATAAGAAGAAGTATTATAATTTGTTGCTTGAAGTTTTATTTCCTAATGCTTCTGGTTTTATTATTGAAGGCAACCAGACTATTTATACAGGAAAGAATGTTAAACAAATTGAAGAAAATGAATTGAGGTTATTGCTTTCTTCAATAGAGATTGCAGTACCAGGGGGACTTATGGCGCGTCACGCTTTTTTCACAATTGTTGAGAACATCATTCGTAATTCTGCTAAACATTCTAAAGCAAATGAGGATTTGATAATAACACTTGAATTAAAAAAAACAGAACAGAATTTAAGTATTACCGTTCACGATAACCGAAAAGCAGGAGAAAAAGTAAAACAAGAAATTGAAACTCGATTCAAAGATTTGTTGATATTAAAAGGCAACGATAACAGAGTTGATAAGGAAAGCAAAGGTTTAAAAGAGATGTTGATTTGCGCCATGTGGCTAAATAATGAAGATGTTGCCGAACGGCTTTATGAAATTCAAAACAAAACAGAAAAAGAAGCTAAACTAAAATTGATTAAAAAGTTTATTGATGTTTCGAATGATGCTGAAGGCAATTTATGTTATACCTTAATAACACCGCTTTTTGAGACCTGTCACCGTTTAAAGAAAGGGATGGATTATCTGAACAATGGCGTAGATAGAATTAGTTTGATTAGTGATAATTTAGTAAAAGTTCATTCCGATATTATAGTAGCCGACCAGGATTTTGTTGTTGATAATCAAAGACGTTTGTCAGAAATTTTCCCACGATTTGTACCGTTAAATGAATTGTCAGCAGACGCCAAGCAAAAATGGGATGAGGCTATCAAGGCTAAGAGTAGGGTTGATTTGTTTCGGCTTTTAAAAATAAAAGAGAACCTTGATAATGGAGTTATTTCTGTTGATTATACTAAGTTTGGGAAAAAAAACATTCAAGATGACGAGGGAGGCATAAGCGTGAAAAGGGGTAGTATTAAAGATGAAGATTGGACTATTTTTTTTCAAGACCATTTAGAAACTAATATTAGTAAGTCGATATTATCGAAAACTGTTAAAGAGAAAAAGGATAAATATTTGGAATCCATATCAGGTGAAAATTACACATCTACTATTGCTACTTTTGATTTTTTGAGTGATCCTGTAAACCGCTTCAAAGTAGTTGAAGCGGCCAACACCCGAATAGCCATAATAGATGAGAGAATTTTCGGTGATTATAAAACTAGATATGGAAAAGACATAGATTTGGAAATGCGTGTTTTGGAAATGCGTGGTATTTCTTTGTATGATTTCGATCCCAAGTTTAAAAACTTGATTCAACTTTCTGGTAAACGTTTAAACAAAAAAAAGATGGATTTTATCACAATTCATCTAGGACTTATCGAGAAATACAAAGGAAGCAAAAAGATAATTGATTTTCTGGAGAACAAATTCGGCACTGGTAATTCGAAACCATTTATTGCCATTCATTCTGGCAGGGGAAATTTCAGCCCGGAGTTGGAAGATGAGTTGCGCAACTATCCTTTCATCAGCCTTTCGGCCTTGGAAGCCGCCTTTTATGATTGCAAATACTTTTTAACCCAATTGTTCAAAAACACAAATTATTATGGCAAAGGTAATTATAATAACGAGTAGGGAGATTGATGATTATATTATTGACAAAAAAAATCATCTTGACTATTCTCAGGAATACCAAAAATCATTTAAAAAGGGAAGTGGCATTTTTGATCAAATAACTGACGATACACCCTTAACCGATAATATTGGTATAGATGAGATATGTGTGCATATTCATGCAGATAAATCGGATAATATTTTTATACCAGGTGTATTTAAATTCGAATTGGGAGAAGAAATCATATATTTTGCTCATGAATATCCTTATCACGAACATAGTCCCAAAGATAAATACCAATATTTGGAAGGTTTGTTTGAGACGATTCATTCTGATTTGGATGGAAATCTTTCTGGATATACGATAGAAGTGTTTTCGCACGATGCAGATTGGTGTTATGCTTCTGGACAGTTACAAAAGAACCAAAAAAGTGCGATTATTCATGAGTGTAATACATGCCATTGGAATTATTTAAAGTCATTTTTGTTAGTTTCTGAAATATATTTGTTTGAGCATGCTGAATATGATTATTATTATATCGAAGTAAAGAATTTAATTAAACGATTATTTAACCTAAACTGATTAATAATGGGGACGATAAGTGAAATTGATAGTTTTCTCGATTCTAAAGAAACGGGAAATGATTTATATAAAGATTGTAGTTTTGATTGGACAAATTCTGTCCCTTTATCAGAAAAAATTGAGGATATTACTGGTGACCCAAAGATGAAGAAAACGGGTTGGGACGTTGATTTTACAAAAGAAAACAATATTCTTCATTATGTTGATGATTCTAAAAAAAATATAAATTATCTGATTAAGGGTTTATTGTCGGGATTTCAGTCTATATCTCTAAAATTTGCAAAAGCTGTCCGATCACGATTTGTTCAAGCGTGGGTTGAGAAGTGGAGAAATAAGAAGGATAATACATCTCCTTTGCTTATTCAAGTACAAAGAAAAAAGTTTGAGTGTCTTCCTGATGATAATCCGAAAATACAAGGTTCACAGAAAACGAAACGCACCCTAAAGCATAATCTTGAAAAACCTTTTTCTTTCTTGAACAATTCATCCATATGGGTAAGGTTGGTTGATGACAAGGATCAAGGTGAAAATGAGGCAGTCATTCATGAATTCGATTATTTTAAAGAAATTGGTCTTTATGATTATCCAACGGCAAAAGAATACCTTGATTATAACTTACGTCTGCAAGAGAACAATTACCTTGAAGATTTTGGGAATAATCATGGTAACCATGTCACACCATTATTGTATGGCAATGAGGTGAGAGCAAGGGAGGTTCTGAAAAATAATTATGTCGAACTTGACGAATCTAAGTCTAAAATTGTCGATGTTTCAAAACCGGATTTCAAATATTTAGAAGAGTTTCATGACATTGCCTTTCGCATATTGTTGTTGGACGATAAAATAGGCCCTGCTGTTTCAGGGGGGGGCTTTAATGCAATCAATAATGAACGTGATGGAAAAACTCTAAAAATTGAAATAAAAGAATGTGACGATTGTTCCACTTGCAAAAATAAACAATGCAAACTTCGCACCATCAAGCATCTGATGGATGACGGCAATAAAGATAGTGCTAAGAAATCAAAGATTTTTGAAAAATTAGGTGGCACAAAGGATTATTTTTACTGGAAAGAGGAGGGTATAGATTCTTATTTTTGCCCGAGATTAACTTGTGATTTTATTGATGATGAACAGAATGACATATCAAACACTAACATACAGTTATGTCGCAAAACTGCAAAAGGCGAAGAACCCTTTGAATTAAAGATAGACTGTGATAAACTAAATATCCAGATTGTAGGCGTGCGTGATGTGCGCACTGCTTTGCTGTTGATGCGCAAGTACAAATTTGACATGGTTTTTTGCGATTACTTATTAGACAAAAAAGACAATAATTCTAAAGAGCGAGATTATGCCAACCAATTGTTTGAGTTTTTGTCGCATGAATACAAGGGAGAAATAAAAAATGAACATGACGATGCCAGGAAAACGCGTTTGAAAGCATTGGAACAACTTCGACACGATGTGCTCGACAACAGAGGCCCGATTGGAATGTATTGGGTGATGCCCATCACGGGATTCAACCAAAGTTTCATCCAAGACCTTCACCAAAACCATATCAATTTGATTGATTACAAATGGAATATTAGCAATGGTGCTGATCCCATCACCACCCCTTGGCAGTTTTTATATCATTTGAATATATTTGTTGAGCTACAGCTCAAGCAATGTGTATATAGAAGGGATCAATTGCTGCGTTTTTTGCTATACTTGTGTAAGGATTTTGATGATAGATTTAAAGAGAATAATTTAAACAAGTATTTCTTCGCATTTCAAGCATTTATGGGCTCCGAATATGCCACTTTTATGCGTAGATATGGTAATCGTTTGATTGTCAGAAGAGACGCTGAATGCAAAGGAGATAAAAAAGATAATTCAGATGCCCAATCGGTATTTGCGTCTTATGTTTGGAAAGTGTTCTATAGAAATCCAGAATGCCGGCACGTCATAGAACTGAATAGGCTAATTCAGGTTTTTTTGCATCAAGCATCTTCAATGCATAACGATCGTGAAGGTCAGCAACGTCTTGATGAGGCGTTCGGGCAGTTGTGCTTCTTTATAGACACTAATCAAATAGTAAGGAGTTCTGTTGAGGAAGAAGAGGATTTAAGGGAAGGACAATTGGATAATGCCTTAATCGATCTTCGCAAAAAAATAGATGAATTGACGGCAAACCTACATAATAACCAAAAGAATAATACCTAGAACAAAAGAAGGTGTTGTATGTTTATCTTTGATGCTATAGAGAAGAGTCTTTGTCAAGGCGTTTCGCCTGACCGTATATCTGACGCCATAAAAAACCGATTTTCAATGGTTTTTGGCAGGAAGGCTTTGGATAATCGTTTGCAAGTGAAGATCTCAGAAAGGCAAATCCGCTTTTTTTTCTATGATCACGATTATGGGGAAAAAGAATGGGATCCAAATGGGATTCAGAATAATGACTATCTAAAAGAAATCGGTTTCATCACTTTGACGAGACGCAAAGATGCGGGGAACGACATTTTGGATTTTCCGCAAAACATTGGATATTTGTATTTGTATGATGAGAAGGATAATCCCACTGATAAACACAATTTACAGATTTGGAAATCCATTACTGATTGTATCAATCAATGGGCTCCTGAGTTCTATGATTTCCCTTTTTTAAAAGGATGGAATAAACTGGATTGGGGAAAAATAGAAGAGCAGAATGATGAGGTAGTAAAGAGAAAAAAAGAGGATGTTTTTCGTTGCTTCGTTCGCTGTTGTCTTTTGAATTTTATTTATGAATTCGAAAATCGTGGGCAGAGTTTTGGCGGATCTCCTATCTATGACACTGTTAGGGATAAATTGCGCGAATCGGATGTATATAAAATGCTTTCGGCTAAAATCGACTATACGCAATATCTCTTCAAGGGGCATTTTTCGAGAAACCAGGAGAAATACACCTACTATTCTCAAAAGTTCGCCGACTGTTTGATGGATAAGAAACTGAATAAGGTTATTCCCCCTGATAACTTTATCGGTACGAAGGAAGAAAGTCAAGGATGGTTTTATAATCCAGAAAAAGAATTAGATTTGATTCTGGGCAAGAATCGTGAGCATAAAAAACGCGGTTGTGCTACCTTAAAAGACTCTTTGGTGTCAAAAATAAGATCATTTTTTTATACTAAGCATGCTATTTATAAAGCAATGACATTTAATGGAGGCAAGGCGTTTTTTTGGATTACTCAAGCCTTGATGGGCGTTTTTAATGTTGTTTTTATTATAGCTTTATTTGGATTTGAGCAGAATTGGCAATTGGTTTACCATAGATTTTGGTTGCCACTGGTATGGATTGTCCTTGTCGTGGTTTTCCTGATAATCTCTGGCATTTGTAATGGGAAAAAGATCAGTAGTGTTTTTAATGCTTTTTTCCTTCGTATAATTGTTGCAGAGACAGCAGCATGGCTTACCATTGGTGTTGTTGAGGATCTGGTGAAAAGTATGCTGTGGATCGAAAGTTCTTTTGTGATTTGGGCGATGGTATTGGTCTTTGTTTTGTTTTTTTCCCTTGTTTTTGGGGAAGCCAAACAGCATTCTCCATATCATAATAAAGGTGATAATGTTGCTAAGACACTGCTGATCATGAACCATTCGCTTTTTTTTGCGTTAGTTATAGGTATTATTATGCAGTTTGCGTTTTATGATAACTTATTAAAAACCAGTAATGTGTTATCTGATGTAGTATATAAGCAACATTTTGATAGAGTAGAAGATTATCGTGAGAAACTTGACAATCTCGACAAATCAGTTGGTGATTATTATAGATTTGTCCATGAATACGATATGGGAAATACTGATTTTGATGGTGATAACAGAGGGGTGGCAAAACTGGAGGGATGGCTTTATAAAAGCGAAAAAGATTCGAGTAGAGTTAAACTTGAAAACAGGATTAATGTCAAAACACGATTGATTAAATCGTTAGAAGAATCAGGGACGATTATTAGTTATCATAATCAATTGGTTGGTGCATTGAATGAATGTAGGGGTGAATTATCATCGCTTTGGACAGATTCATGTAAAATAAAACCAGATCACCGTAAGAATTATGAACTATTGAGCCAAAAGTACAACTCATTATTTCATATAAATACCCAACTAGATAGTCTTAAAGAGAATAAATCTAATGATATTGTTTTTAAACATAATATTAGATGGATAAGTGAAGTGACTCCCGCTTTGAAGAAAGAAATACAGAGTACGAGAATGCATACTTTGTCAGACGATTATGACACTTTATTAGGTTGGGCAACTTCAACGGGAGATACATCTACTAATAATCTTTGTTCGGATAGCTTGTGTTATTTAGACATTCTTGTGGACGAAGCTAAGGAAAACAAATGTTGCAGAGAGGTAAAATGGAGTCCTGATTGTAAAGTGAGCTATAATTTATATCCATTTTTATTATTGATTCATACGTTAATAGTGCTTGTTATGGCCTTCATCACTCAGCTCATCATCTCCGACAAATCCGTCACAGAACCACTATAAATAATTATTATCTTAATGATTTTAGACTTAACAAGAATAATATGAAAAGAAATACAACCATTGATGAGAATGTCCTTGATTATTTAATAGTAAATAGCGAGACTTCTAAGGGAGAAGTGGAACGGTTATCTCTTGAGGATCCAAAAGTGATTGTTTTGTATGACATCTTGGGCAGATGGTTTAGCAAAAACCATATCATTGAAAGGATAGCCCATTTCGACGACCTGCGTAGTAATGGAGGTGGAAATGCCATCTCATTATTAACGAACCCAGACTACTTAAATGGACAATTGGGATATATGAAACTAATAGGAATCAGGAACTCCTTATTTAGTGTTAATGCCATTAAAATAGATGATGAGATTTGGGTATTTGTCAACAATCTGTGTAGAAGACGTTATAATCGAGAAAAGGTTTTAACTCTTCTAAAATATCTTCAACCGCAAGAAGTATCTGAGGATGCTATTTGGTATACTCAAACAGATTTTCATACTTTTTACCCTTTCTCTTTAGAAAGATTGCCTCGCGAGATGGTTTCGTTTTGGTGGAAACAAGACGGTAAACTTAATGCTGTTTGTTATAGGTCGACCAACAGTGATGATAGTTTTATGAAAATACTTAATATTCGCTTTAAAAAGAATGGGAATATCAATAAGGAGAAATTCCTTCATGATGTGGTTGGTCATTCAGGAGATGATTATGCAATGGTTTTTCGTATGGAAGGAGACAAAATCATAAACGGCAATCCTCCAATTATAGAACATGACCTTGATCTTGAGCCAATTTCAATTAAGGATCCTTTCATGTTTGTTCAAAGCTTAAACGAGGAGAGTTTTATGCAAAATGATCATGTAGTTATTGAAAAATACTATGCCCTATACCGCTTAGGCAACAAAAAAGCAGAGGAGGCCCTCAGACGTGGCGGGTTCAATTTAAAAGCTAAAGACGAGTAACAACAAATTATAAACTATTCATTATGTCACTTCGTTCTGCCATCCTCATAACCCATGGCACCGACACCCTCGCTTGGACGCATGCCGCTGTGCGTTATGCCGTGAAACACAACAAGGTCAACATCGCCCTTACGGGCAGCCAGATTCCCATGCCCGAAGGCGTGGGCGACTATTCCGACGGCTATGCCAACATCGGCAATAGCATCCGATTCCTCACCCAGTTCAAGCCACCGCATATCTTCACCGTGTTCAACAACGGCCAGAACGCCTTCTCCGACTCGCTCTGCAAAATCAACCGATGGGACAACCAGGCTTTTGAGGGAGTCCTCATCGGCACCATGCAGTGGGACGAAGTGCAGTTTCACGACGATGAGGTGGTGGAGACAGCGGTGACGCCAGAGGCGTTGGACACGCTCTATGTCATGACCACGGGCGGCACCATTGAGTCCACCTTCAACGAGGAAGGGGTGCTCTCGCCGCGGCAGAATCGGCTGTCGGCCTTCATCAAGTCGAAGTTCGACAACCGCAAAGGAAAAACTGCTTGCCTTTAGGCTATCTCCGACAAATTCGTAACGAAACCATTATGATACATAAGAATATACTCTGGATTCTTCTCTTCCTACTCTTGCTTGGCTTGGCTGTCATTTTAGGTTGTCAGGTTGCTGTGCGTAGCGCGGAGAGAGGGCGTACTTACAATGATGTGGAGGGAATTCCTCATCGTGAGATGGGTTTGCTTCTCGGGACGAATCCGCTGGGACGTACAGGTCGCCCCAACCAGTTCTTTCTCCGTCGCATCGACGCGACTGTGGACCTATATGAAGCCGGCAAGGTGGACCGCATC
>JAEEGF012088867.1_pt1 | contig 14635 bp, 14 predicted proteins | sample 9134171 | NCBI WGS metagenome assembly JAEEGF01 (sample SAMN16246542, study PRJNA631951) | gut metagenome | biome: gut microbiome; feature: rumen; material: AP-attached | host: Bos | place: Iran: Karaj | collected 2018-10
CTGGCCTATGATGTACTTGTCGAGCTCTTCTACAATCTGCTTGGGTGTAAGCTTATCAAAATCAAGCATCAGAGTTCCTCCACAATAATGTTGCTGTTGGTGTAGATGCAGATCTGGGATGCAATCTCGAGCGAGGCCTTGGCTATGTCAGCCGCGGTCATGCCGGAGGCGGACCGCATATAGGCCAGGGCTGCCGCATAGGCGTAGTTGCCGCCGGACCCGATGGCCAGGGCTTCCTCGTCGGGCTCCACCACGTCGCCTGTGCCGGAGATAAGGAGTATCTTGGAAGCGTCGGCAGCCAGTAACATGGCCTCCAGACGGCGCAGCGCCCTGTCGGTCCTCCACTCCTTGGCCAGCTCCACTGCAGCCCGTGTCATGTCACCGCCGAATTCCTTCAGCTTGCCCTCGAACTTCTCAAACAGGGTGAATGCATCGGCAGTGGCGCCGGCAAAGCCCACCAGTATCTTTCCGTCATATATCTTCCGCACCTTGCGTGCGTGTCCCTTCATTACAGTCTTGTCCAGTGTAACCTGACCGTCGCCGGCCATTGCAACCTTGCCGTCCTTCTTTACTGCAAGGATAGTTGTTCCTCTAAATTCCATTTCCTTCTCCTTGGCCTGTCAGCCTTCCATGAGGGTGTGTTGTCCTGTGGATATCCTTAAGCCGCCCTATTCCCACATGGGTGTATATCTGGGTTGTGGAAAGCCCTGCATGGCCCAACAGCTCCTGCACGGCACGGATATCGGCACCGTTCTCCAGAATATGGGTAGCAAATGTGTGCCTGAAAGTATGCAGGGTCACATTCTTGTCTATATTTGCCCGCATCTTATACTGCCTTAAAATCCAGGTGGCACCCCGGGCAGTCAGCGCATTGCCTTTGTAATCGATGAAAAGGGCTTCGGTGCCTGTCCCCTCTTTTGTCACCACCTGCTGCCGGAGCGGCAGATAGGCCTGGAGGATGTCGGCAGTAGTCTTGCCGAAGAACACATAGCGCTGCTTGTTGCCCTTTCCTGTTATAAGCACCTGACCCGATGCGAAATCCAGATCCCGCACCTTTATGGAGAGGGCCTCTGAGATACGGCAACCAGATGCGTAGAGGAAACTGAAGAGTGCCTCGTCCCTTGCCCCCAGCATCGGGTTGTCAGACTCCTTCTCCACTGCCAGCTCATCCACCTGCTTAAGCTCGCTGTTTGTCATGAATGTAGGCAGCTTCTTGTCCACCCGCTGTGATTTCACATAATCAAATGGATTGAATTCTGTCTCATTCTCCCTGATTTTATAATCATAGAACTTGCGGAGCGCCGATATCTTCCGGTTTATGCTCCGTGCGTCGTAACCTTTCTTGGAAAGATGTGCCACATATCTCCTGCCGCTGTTTCTGTCCGGGCTGAGGACCGGAATACCCGACTCCTCCATGAAGGAGATGTACTCCGCTATGTCGCCGCTGTATGCTTTTACAGTGGCTGGAGAGAGGTGCCGGATGTTCTCAAGATAGGAGATATACTGTTTCAATTCTCATCCTTCACATGGTTCTTGCATTCTGTGTTGCTGCAGGAGTAGAAACTGCCCCTGGACTTCTCGTACCGCTCCACCATGAAGTATCCGCAGTCTGGGCAGATCTTCTTGGTTGGCTTGTATGGGCTGATGAAATCGCACTTAGGATAGTTGGTGCAACCGTAGAACTCACGCCCCTTGCCACCATGCTTTTTTCTTGCCACAATCTGGCCGTCGCAGCCTGGGCGCGGACATTTGCAGAACGGTATGGACTGGGTGTTCTTGCACTCTGGGAAACCGGAGCAGGCCAGGAAATGGCCGAACCGGCCAAGCTTCTTGACCATAGGCCGTCCGCACTTGTCGCACTTGTATTCTGTAAGCTCGTCCATGCTTCCACGCTTGGACGCAAGGTGTGTCATTACATCATCAACCTGAGCCTTGAAAGGTTTGTAGAACTCGCCTATCATCTGGCTCCAGTTGTCCTTGGACTCCTCCACATCATCCAGCTTCTGCTCCATCTCGGCAGTAAAGTTGACATCCAGAATCTTGGGGAATGACTCCAGGAGGATTTCATTTATCATCTTGCCCAGCTGGGTCGGTATAAGCTGCTTGTTTTTCCGGGCCACATAATAACGCTCGATAAGGAGTGTGATGATAGGTGCATAAGTTGATGGACGGCCGATTCCCTTCTCCTCCAGAACCTTTACAATGCTGGCATCGGTGTACCGTGACGGTCCCTGGGTAAAGTGCTGTTCGGTCTCGTACTTGCAGTATTCAAGTTCATCGCCCGATGCAAGGGTTGGAAGATGCACTGCCTTCTCTTTGATTGCCAGAAGTTTGAGCGCAGCCTGGAACCCCTTCTCCTTCACAACAGAAGCGATAGTCCTGAAAGGCTTTCCGCCACAGTTGATGTCCACAGTGGTCACTGCCAGAACGCTGTCCTTCATCTGGGACGATACAAAGCGCTCCCAGATTATGGTGTAGAGCTTGAGCTGGTCCGATGTCAGATACTGCTTCACGGAATCGGGTGTGTATTTCACATAAGTTGGTCTGATTGCCTCGTGTGCGTCCTGAGCCCTCTTGCCCAGGCTGTAGTTGTTAAAGTGTGCAGGCAGCGCTTCAGGGAAGTTCTTGCCAATATAATCCCGCACATCTGCCAGAGCCTGGTTGGAGATACGGGTGGAGTCTGTTCTCATGTAGGTGATGAGACCCACGCGGTTTGAGCCTAAGCTGATACCTTCGTAAAGCTGCTGTGCAAGCTGCATTGTCTTCTTGGATGTGAAACCCAGTCTGATGGCAGCATCCTGCTGAAGCTTTGATGTGGTGTACGGTGCCCTCGGATTGAGGATCTTGTCTACTGTCTTGACATCTGTTACAACATATTTCTTTCCGGCCAGGCCTGCCATGAAGGCATCCACCTCGGCCTTGTTGTGGAACATGATCTTGTCATCGCTCTGGGGAACCAGCTGGGCCAGGAAGCTTTTGCTGCCTTTCTTGAGCTCCACATCAAGGCTCCAGTATTCCTCGGACCGGAATGCTTCAACCTCAGCCTCGCGGTCGCAGATAAGGCGCAGAGCCACCGACTGGACACGACCTGCAGAAAGGCCGTTCTTAACCTTTTTCCACAGGATAGGAGAAAGATTGTAGCCCACAATGCGATCCAGCACACGGCGTGCCTTCTGGGCATTGACCTTGCCCATATCTATGTCCCGAGGTGCATTAACAGCAGCCTTGATTGCTGTTGGAGTAATTTCGTTGAAGATGATTCTCTCTATCTTGGCAGGAATCTTCTTGCTCTCCAGTGCGCACTTGAGGTGGTAGGAGATAGCCTCTCCCTCCCGGTCATTATCAGAAGCCAGAAGCACTTCGTCTGCCTTGGCAGCCTTCTTCTCCAGTTCCTTGAGGATAGAAGCCTTGCCCCGGACAGTTATATATTCAGGCTCAAAACCGTGGTCCACATCTATTGCTATCCTGGATTTGGGCAGGTCTATAAGATGGCCTACCGATGCTTCCACAGAATAGCCTTTTCCTAAATAGTGCTCGATTGTTTTTGCTTTTGCAGGAGACTCTACTATAAGCAATGTTGATTTCTTTGTCATTTTCTCCTCCTCCTACTTCTTGAAATAATATATTCCGCAGTTGTTAACTGCTCTGTCATCCAGCTCCCAGGTAAGCAGCTGATGCTGTTCCGCTTCCTTGAGGCTGTCGGTCTTGTACACAGGATAATCCACATCCCAGCCCAAATCCATCATCACATCCACAGGGCCGGCCACGCTCTTGGCCCCCTGCTCCACCAGCGCAAGCCCCCCTGCACCCTGAGGGAACGGCAGACCTGCCTCGTGTATATAAACATCCCGCCCTTGCTCCACCGCAAAGTCGGCTGTAATAAGGGCGCCGGACCGCTTGGGGGCCTGCACCACCACCACTGCCGAGGCAATGCCGCTTATAATGCGGTTACGCTGCGGGAATGTGAACTTTGCCGGTTTTACGCCGGGGCCATACTCGCTGAATATGACACCGCCATCCTCCAGCATCTTATATGCCAGCTTTCTGTTGGCATAGGGATAAATCTCGTCAATGCCGTTGCCTAGCACAGCTATGGCCGGCATCTCGGCAGCCATGTTGCCTATGTGGGCGTGGCGGTCTATTCCCAGAGCCAGTCCAGAGACAACGCGCACACCGTTGACACCGAAGCCGAAGCCCATGTCAAAGGCGGCAGTAAGGGCTGCACCGCTAGGGTACCGGGTTCCTACTACACCCACTGTCTTCTCGTAAGAAGAAGGAAGAAGACCCCTGTAAAAGAGAATAAACGGAGGATCATAAATCTCTTTTAGCAGGGGCGGGTAAAGGGGACTGAAGATGGAGATGAAATTTACGCTGCTTTTCTCCACTGCCTTGATCTCTTTGTCTGCCGCCTTGAACGCGGACTCAAGGGGCTTGAGATGACTGGCAAAACATCCCGAAATGCATTTTTTGACTCCAGATATGGATATCTCTTTGCCTACCCTTTCTTCCAGAATGGTAAGCAAGGAAATCTTGTCCTTGATATCGAGACCTTTCAGATGTTTGAAAACAAATGCAAGATAATCTTTATTATCCATATCTTTCCTCACCTTTCCTCAGACTGCAGGATGACTCCTGTCATAAATCCGCCGCAGGTCGCTGCGGTCCAAGTGGGTATAAATCTGGGTTGTGGAGATATCGGCATGGCCCAGCATCTCCTGCACAGAGCGCAGGTCGGCACCGTTGCGCAGCATGTGGGTTGCAAAGGAGTGGCGCAGGGTATGCACCTTTCCCTCGATATCAGCGTTCTTGGAAATCTCCTTGAACTTCTTCCAGATTCCCTTGCGGCCGATCTTGCGGCCGAAACAATTGATGAACAGATATTCTGACTGCTTCTCCTTGAGAAGGCTCTTACGGCCCTCCTCCATATATTTGTGGATCCAGTAGAGAGAAACCTCTCCCAGTGGAACCAGACGTTCCTTGCTGCCCTTTCCGAACACCCGAACGACACCTTCCTCGGGATAGATGTCGGAGCACTTAAGGTCTGCCACCTCGGATATTCTGAGACCGCAGGAGTATATGACCTCAAACAGAGCCCTGTCACGGATTCCAGCAGGCTTGCTAAGCGCTATGCTGTCGAAGAAGGAATCCACCTCGGCATTGCTGAAAACCTTGGGCAGCACATGGCCGCTTTTCGGCATATCAAGAACTGCCACAGGGTTGTCGCGCCGCACATCCTCAAGCTGCAGGAATTTAAAGAAGGAACGGAGGCTGCTCATTATGCGGGACACAGTGCGGGAGGTAAGATGACCTTCCTTTGTTCGGCTTGCGATATAATCCTCTATGTGTGTTGTGGTTATGGAATCGGGAGCAATCTTACGGTCGTCCAGATATGCGATGAACATACCTATCTCCCGGCTGTAGATCTGTACTGTAGCACCAGAAAGATTGAGCTCGCTGATTATATAATCCACATAGCTGTCTGCCAGCTGTCTTAAATCAATCACTCTTCTGTCCTTATTCCAGGTACTCTGCCCCTGAGCCGGTAGATAGCCGGCTGCTCAATATTGCCCCACTCTGCATTCTCGTCACCGCGGACGGGACCTGTTGCCCGGACTGTCTGCCCTGCGCTTATACCGCCCTGCTGCATGCTGTCCCATTCCCGGGTGCTTACTACATTGGGCTTGTCCACCTTTGGCCGCGGATACTGTATTCCCTGGCCTTTCTGCGCAGGTGGGAAGCCTGTGGCGATAATAGTTACCGAAACCTTCTCTTTCATTGTCTCATCGACACGCTGACCATAGATGATGTTTACATTCTCGTCTGCATTGGAGCGGACAAAGTTGAGCATCTTCTCGAGGTCGGTTATGACAAAGTCCGGGCCGTTGGTGATATTGATTATGATTCCAGTAGCTCCCTTGATATCTGTGTTCTCCTGAATCCTGTTGCATAGGGCATTGGTAACGGCATCCAGAGCCTTGTTCTCGCCTTTGCCCTCGCCTATACCTATGTAGGCCTCGCCCTTTCCGCGCATAATAGTGTTGATGTCGGCAAAGTCAAGGTTTATGTCGCCGGGGATAGTGATAAGGTTTGCAATACCCAGGATCGCATCCCGCAGCACGCCGTCGGCAATCTTGAAACCCTGCTGCATGGTCACGGTCTTCTCCACCTGGGCATATTCCAGAAGCTTCTGGTTGGGGACAACAATAAGGGCATCCACGTTATCCTTAAGGCGCTCAATACCGTTCATGGCATTCTCCATGCGCCGCGGCCCCTCGCCGTCAAACGGGGTTGTCACAACTGCTATGGTAAGGATACCCAGATCCTTTGCAATCTTGGCTATTACAGGGGCACCTCCGGTTCCGGTTCCACCGCCCATTCCTGCGGTGATGAAAATCATGTCGGAACCTTCTATGTACTGCTTTATGTCATCCTTCTGCTCGTTGGCCGCATCCTCGCCTACCTTAGGATTGCCGCCGGCACCCAGGCCGTGTGTGGTCTCGCGCCCAAGGGGCAGGTGGGTTCCGGCCTGGCTCCGCTTAAGAGCCTGCAGGTCTGTGTTTGCCGCAATAAAGACAACGTCATCCCTGTTATAATCCTCGATGATGCGGTTAACTGCATTGCATCCCGCACCGCCTACGCCTATAACCTTGATTACCGCGCTCTCTACCGGAGCATCATTTTCTTCAATAATCTGAATGTCCATTTTCCCCTCCCCCTTTATTTAAAAATCGCTCACAAAATCCTTGGCTTTCTTAAGCGCCCACTTTCCTGCTTTCTTGAAGATGCCGTCGCCCTGCGGCTCCACATCATCGTGGACGCTCTTGCTTATATCTGGTCTTCTCTTTGCCATGCGGGCTCTTACCTTAAAATCAAGGCCGAACTGCGCAAGACAGATGGCGCCTGCAAATCTCGGGTCCTGATACAGATTTGCGAAAAGCTTCTTTCCATCCTTCTCCATATCTACATTGAAGCCCAGCGGATTTCCAAGTCTCACCGGAATCTTGAACACTTCCTCGGCCACCTCGCTGGCACCCGGAAGCAGCGAACCACCGCCTGTAAGGACAATGCCGCTTTTCACATACTGCATGGCGTTGGCCTTCTCTACAGCCTTCTTAACCTTGGAGAAGATTTCCCACATCCTGGCCTTGGCAATCTCGCACACATCAAGGCTGGACACCCTGCTCTCGCCGAATGCGCCTGATGATACAGGTATATCAATAGTCTCCTTTGGGTCCACCAGTGTCTCGTGGCAGGCTCCTTTGTTCACTTTTATTTTCTCTGCAATATCGCCCGAAAGTTTAAGCACTGCAGCGATATCGTTTGTCACATGTCTGCCGCCGATGGGGACAACTCCGGTATAATAGGTGGCATCGTTCATCTGAATTCCCACTTCGGTGGTACCGCCTCCGATATCTATGAGCATTACACCGATCTTCTCCTCGTCCGGTATCAGGACCGACTTGCTGTCTGCCAATGTAATGGGCACCATGTTCTGTATGCTGTATTCAGAGCGCTCAATGCAATTCTTCAGGTTCCTCATGGCCGATGTGGAGGCTGTGATTATGTGGGCTGTCACCTCAAGCCGGTTGCCGATCATATGCAGCGGATTCTTTATTCCGCCTTGGTTGTTCACCTTGTATTCAATAGGCATGACAAAGAAGGTCTCCCTGTCCGGAACCTCGGGAATAGCCCCTGCGGAGCGCATTGCCTCGGCTTTGCTCTGCTCTGTTATCTCGGGCTTGTCACCGCGCCTGCGGCTCCTTACCTCAACCACGCCTATGGAGTTCATACCATCCACATGCTCGCCGCTTATGCCGCATACAACCTCGTCCACATCCCGGCCGGACATATTCACAGCATCCTCCACAGCCTGGACAATGCATGCGCTTGCGGCCTCCTTGTTTATAATAACGCCGTTACGGATTCCTTCGGAGGGGACATCGCCATATCCCACCACCTTGAGCACAGGCTCGCCATTCCGGTCTGTATCACATTCGCCTATAACAGCAGTGACATTAACTGTACCGATATCAAGCCCTACAACAATATCATTAGAATCCATCATCAGCCCTCCTTGACCTTATAAACTATCTTGCCACCTCTGAAATCAAGCTCATCGGTCTGCTTATCAATTCCATTTTCTTCCATGACATCCAGGACAGTGAACATCTGCTGCAGCAAGCTGTCGCTTATATCTGCACTGGTGCGGATACGGATGCTGCTGTCGGCAGGATAGATGACCACATCAAAAGTACCCTCGGTCTTCTCCACAAACTTGATCTCCGAGATCTTCTCGAAGAGCGCGTAGGAAGACTGCTTTACAGCCGAAAGTCTTGCCAGGTACGGAATGAACATGCTGGGCAGCTGTGTACCAAGCTGCAGATCCTGGAAAGTGAGCCCCGAGATAACCGGAAGCTCGTAGTCGGTGACCCCCTCGCCCATCTCGAAGATTACCCCTTCCTTGTCCAGTGTCACAGGAACAGTATGGCCATCCACATCTATGAATGTGATTGCGAAAGGATCTCTGCCCTCCACTGTTATCTTTATCTCTGACGGGAAATGTTTTTCCACTGTAACGCTCTGGATAAGGTTGTTCTCCATAATGCGCTTCTCCACCTCGGCGGTATCCACGGCAAAATAGCTCTCGCCATCGGTTATTCCGGCCAGCTCAAGGATCTCAGAAGAAGAAAGCGCCACAGAAGCTGGAGCTTCCACCATAACCTTCTGGATCTTAAGGTTAGGTGCGATGAAAAGCATGAAGACAGCTTCCATGGACGCAAGACCAAAGATGAAGAGAAAAACAAAAAGGAGGATTTTTTTGTTTATCGTTTTACGCTTATGTTTAACCTGAAAAGAATATACAGGATAAATATCAATACTACTCATAGTACTCTCCTCTGTCAGAACCTCTCGACACATTCAGCAGAAAACCGCACATTATCATAGTCACCAGCATTGATGTTCCACCCTGGGAGAAGAACGGCATGGTGATTCCGGTAGTGGGGAGAAGCTCTGCCACAACAGCAGTGTTAACAAGCATCTGGAAGAAGATGCAGGTGGTAAAACCGAATGCCACATAAGACTTGTACTGGTCCTGTGCATTCCATGCAATGTAATAGCCCTTGAAAGCCAGGAAGCCGAATAGCAGGATGATGATGAGCACTCCCACAAATCCCAGCTCCTCGCCCACAATGGCAAAGATAAAGTCAGACTTGGCCTCGGGCAGGGTTCCCATCTTGTAGCTTCCGCTGCCTATTCCACGGCCGAACAGACCGCCTGCCAGCAGAGCCTCCTTGGCCTGGCTGATCTGATAGCTTGATCCCTGGGCATCGGTGTTACCCGACATGTGGGATGTAAGGCGCTCAAGCCGATACGGCTCCATAAGGATGAAGAGGAAGAACAGGAGTCCCAGTGCCAGCCCCATGAGGATAAGCATCTTGAAACGGAACTTGGACACAAAGAGCATAGCGCCGCAGAGTCCCACAATGAATAAGGTGGTGGATAAATCGCTCTGGACCCATACTATCTGGATGACCACAAGGATAACAGTGAACACAGATGTGGAGTAAGCTTTCTTGTGGCCGCTCTCCACTCTGACAAAGTCGGATGCAAGGTACAGGATAAGGGCTATCTTGTAGAATTCCGAAGGCTGGAGCGAAAGGCTTCCGATACGGATCCAGCGGGAAGCGCCGTTGACATAGCCGTACAGTGGAGGCAGCATGTTGATTGCAAATACGATGATCAGGAAAATCTTGTTGCATTTTCTGAACCAGTCCATAGGAATATAGGCCACAAAGATGGCTGCTATGGAGCCCATACAGAACATAAGGGCCTGACGTGATATGAAGTAAGTGAAAGGTTTTCCTGAGTTGACTGCATCGGGGTAAGAGGCAGAGAACAGCATGGCCAGACCGCTTCCTGCCAGAAGCAGGATAACTGCCAGAAGCATTGTGTCAAAAGAGGTACCACGCTGTCTTTCCATCAAGAAACCGTCCATCAGTCTCCTTTCCTACTGCAGTTTCAGCGACGAGAGGGCCAGCACTACAAAAAGCCCTCCTAAAATCCAGAACCGGGTGACAACCCGGGTCTCCTTCCATCCAAGTTTCTCAAAGTGGTGGTGGATAGGTGTCATAAGGAACACCCTCTTTCCATGGGAATACTTGAAATAAATAACCTGAATAAGCACCGACAGCGCCTCGATTACAAACACGCCGCCGATGAAGATAAGCAGAATCTCTTTTTTAAGGAGAAGAGCCATAAGGCCGATGATACCGCCCAGCGAGAGGCTTCCGGTGTCGCCCATGAACATCTCGGCAGGATGACAGTTGAACCAGAGGAAGCCGATAGATGCCCCGATAAGGGCCAGGCTGAGCACAGCCAGCTCACTGCAGCCCGACATGAACGGAATATTAAGATATGCGGCAAAGTCGGCACGACCGGTGATATATGCAAGGATGGCAAAACCGATGGCAACCAGGAACACAAGCCCTATGGCAAGGCCATCAAGGCCGTCGGTAAGGTTCACTGCATTGGATGCGCTGACCAGTATAAGAACTCCGAAAGGTATGTACAGAAGCCCCAGATTGCATACCGGATATTTGTAGAACGGAACATAGAGCAATGTGGTGTTCTCGCCCCTGTATATATAGATAAGGGTGACGATGAAAGCCGATACCACAATCTGCCACAGCAGCTTGCGCTTCGGGTTGAGCCCCTCGGTGTTCTTTTTGGTAATCTTGAGCCAGTCGTCGGTAAAGCCGATGGCACCGAAGCCCAGGATTGCGAAGAGGGAAAGCCATGTGAAGTTATTGCGCAGGTCCTGCCACAGAAGGACAGAGACAACAGTGGCAAATATGATCAAGATGCCGCCCATGGTTGGGGTTCCCTCTTTGACAAGGTGAGTCTGGGGCCCGTCGGTCCTTACCTCCTGTCCCAGCTTCTTGCGTCTGAGCCAGCGGATAACGCCGGGGCCCATGATAAGGGAGATGAAAAGTGCTGTTACAGCTGCGTAGGATGCTCTGAAGGTGATGTATTTAAATATGTTTATTTGGGAAGCTAACTCTTTTAACACTTCATTTACCCCTGCTCTTTATTTTTTCTACAACCCGCTCCAACGCCATGCCCCTGGAGCCCTTCACCACAACCAGATCACCTGGCTTTACAAAATCTATGACTGCCTTTTCCAGCGCCTCGTACTCAGGGCTCCAGAAGGCATCTTTGCCAGCCTCGGCCAGCGCATCATATGCAGCCTTCATCTCGCTCCCGAACAGGAAAATGCCGGAAGCATCGGAATAAGAGAGCTTGCGCCCAATCTTTGCGTGGATGCTGTCGGACTCAGTGCCCTGTTCCAGGAGCGAGCCCAGAACAAACACAACACGCTTTGCAGAAGCAGCGGCCTCGGCGGCAAAGTCAACTACTGCCATCACAGCCTCCAGGTTGGCGTTGTAGCAGTCGCACAGCACCTGGATGCCGCCCACGTCGTACAGCTCGCCGCGCCCGAACATAGCAGAGGCACCCTCCAGCGCCTCCTTGATCTGCGCATCGGTGGCACCGAAGTACCGCCCCACTGCGGCTGCAGCCATTGCATTCTGGAAATTATATTTGCCCATAAGTGGGAAATGTATCTTTGTTGTACCGAGGGTGAACTCGGAGCCGGCGGTCCCTTTAAGCTCGAAGTCAGAGGCCATGGAGGCGCCGTAGGTGATGTACTCCCTGTCGCCCACCTGATGCTGCAGGTAGTCGGCATACGGGTCGGTCTCGCTTACAAAGCCGGCCTCCAGCGCCGGGTTTGCCGAGAATATCTTGCCCTTCTCTATGGCGATATTGTCCTGGGAGCCCAAGTTGCCGATATGTGCTGTGCCGATGTTGGTGACAACGCCAACCTGGGGGTGCAGAACGCCCACCAGTACATCCATCTCGCCCTTGTGGCTTATGCCCATCTCGAAAACGCCGAACTTGTGGCAGCTTCTGATGGAGAACATGGAGAACGGCAGCCCGATCTCGGAATTAAGGTTTCCCTTGGTGCTCACAGTGCTGCCCAGCTTGGACAGGATTGCTGCCACAAGCTCCTTGGTTGTGGTCTTGCCGCTGGAGCCTGTTATGCCCACCATCTTTATGTCAGGGAATTTTTCCCTGTAGTACTTTGCCAGGGACTGAAGTGCGGCAAAGGCGTCCTGCACCCTCAGTACAGAGCAGCGGCCGGCATCTATAGTCTTTTGTATTTCTGGAGTTATGTGCTCCACAATGCACATAGCAGCACCATTGTCTACGGCAGAAGGCACAAAGAGATGGCCGTCGGTCTTTTCCCCCCTCAAAGCGAAGAAGATGGAACCCGATCCGGCCCTCCTTGAGTCTGTGCAAATATCTGTAAAAGTTGTCCCCTCCCCAGAAGACAGCAACTGTGCGCCAGTTGCCCCAACTATTTCATCTATGGAAAGAGATAATTCATTCTTTCCCCTCTGCATCCGAACCCATCTGACTCCTTGTAGTAGTATCTATAATTATTGTCTGTCCCACCTTTGCGTTGGACAGCTTCATGTTCTCCTTCACTTCCTTAACATGCTGCGGTGAGCTGTAGGCAGAGAGCGCTGTAAGCTCCTGCTTGTTCTTCTCGAACCATCTCTCCTGGTCGTTCTGGTATTCGTTCACCTCAGCCTGAAGCCGTTCGTACTTGTATCCCTGGTATACATTCAGGGCAAACAGTCCCATTATCGCCAATACAAGAACTAAAATAACAAAACTACCAAACTTTCCTTTCATACAGCCACCTTCTCGGCTACCCTGAGCTTTGAGCTCCTGGACGCCGCATTCTCCTTTATTTCCATATCGGAAGGAACAACCGGTTTCTTAGTGATGATGTTCACCATCCTGTGATTTCTGCCGCAGGTGCAGCGGGGCGCTGAATCGGGGCAGATACAATCTTTCTCTTTGTCCCTGAAAAAGTTCTTTACTATTCTGTCTTCCAAAGAATGGAATGTGATGACACCAATGCGACCTCCTGGAGAAAGCACCTGGAGTGCGTCATTCAGCGCCTCGGGCAGCCGATCCAGCTCGCCGTTCACGGCGATACGCAGCGCCTGGAAGGTGCGTGTAGCCGGATGTATCTTGCCGTGGCGGTACCCTTCCGGCACTGCGTGGTAGACTACGTCTGCCAGCTGGGCGGCTGTGGTTATCGCCTTCTCGGTTCTCGTCTCCACTATGGCCTTGGCAATGCGCCTGGAATAGCGCTCCTCGCCATAGTTGTAGATGATGTCGGCCAGGCGTTCTGCCGGCCAGTTGTTCACTATGTCGGCGGCAGAAACCACCAAGTCGGTACCAAGTTCCATGCTCAGGGGCTCATCCTTGCGGAAAGAGAATCCCCGGCCAGATTTCTCATAGTGGTAAGTGGAGATTCCCAGGTCGAACAAAATCTTGTCCGGTTTCCGGGAACCTGTTGGATAGTTGGCCAGATAGTGGTTGAACCATGTGTTGCAGAACTGCACCCGCCCTTTATAAGGGGCAAGACGCTCCTCTGCCACCTTCAGTATATCTTTATCTGCATCCAGGCAGACCATCTTGATATCAGGATATGCGCTCAGCAAAGCCTCGGAATGGCCGCCCTCGCCGGTGGTGCAGTCGATGAACAGCTCTTCAGCTTTAGAGGGTTTTAAATAGGAGAGAACCTCATTTTTCAGAACTGAATAGTGCACAACTTCCATCTTACTGCTGATCCATCAAGTCAATGCTTTCCAATGCAGCATTAACCTTAGCTGCATTCTCTTCGATATATTCGTCGTAGCGGGTCCGGTTCCAGATGTCGATATGATCCTCCACACCTACGCAGATGGAACATTCCTTCTCCAGCTGAGCCCAGTCCCGAAGCGGCTGTGAGATGTTGATACGGCCTGTCTTGTCGATCTCTATCTCCTGAACAGGTACCAGGAAGTGGTTCCGGGCCACACGGCCCTTCTCGGATAAGCTGGATGAGTTTCTGAGGATCTTCTCCCTGAAACCTTCCCACTGCTGGGGGGTGAACATCCACAGGCATTTCTCTACGCCCCGGGTTATGTAGACAGTATTCCCGTCCAACCCGGTCCTGAGTCCTGCCGGAAGCATGATTCTACCCTTTGTATCCAGATTATTCCAATAAATCACGTATCTTCACCACTAAATTCCAAAATTTACCACAATTTACCACTTTTTGATATTATGGGGGATACTAGGGAAAAATGTCAACTATTTTTTTCCAGATTTGTATAAAATTTTTTTTGGGAACTTTTTTGGGCTTTCTCTTATAGTTGTATTTATTAATATTTTTTTGTATTCTATATATGGAGAAACACATGAACATCATAGAACCAAAGGTCCTCAAGGGATTCAGAGACTCACTCCCTGCTGAGGAGACAGAAAAAAAGCGGCTTTTCGCCATCCTGGAGAAGACTTTCACCAGCTTCGGCTTTGTCCCCATCGACACCCCAGTGCTGGAGTACACCCAGGTGCTTTTAGGCAAGGGCGGCGGCGAGACCGACAAGCAGATATACCGCTTCACCGACAACGGCGACCGTGATGTTTCCATGCGTTTTGACCTTACAGTGCCTTTTGCCCGGTTTGTCAGCGCAAACCTGGACAAGCTGCCCCTCCCCTTCAAGCGCTACCA
>JAEEGF010780116.1_pt1 | contig 14634 bp, 10 predicted proteins | sample 9134171 | NCBI WGS metagenome assembly JAEEGF01 (sample SAMN16246542, study PRJNA631951) | gut metagenome | biome: gut microbiome; feature: rumen; material: AP-attached | host: Bos | place: Iran: Karaj | collected 2018-10
AATATATTAAGGTCATCAGAATATAATTTGCTCTGATGAGAAAAAATGAACATTACTCCAAATGCAATAATATTAATACTCCAAAAGAATACCTTGCTATCATTTATCTTTTTTATAATTTTAAACATCTCGTTACTCCAATAACCGTTCTTTATCAAATATATAAAAAGGTCAGAAAACACACCACTTTATTATATCAGTAATACACTCCGCATTCAATTTGCGCTATTTATATAAAAGGAAAGAACTGTGAACGGCTATTCCCATCCACAGTTCTTTTCATTCATATTACGCTGTTTTCTGATTATCATCCTGCTGGACATCAGTTTTTTTGCTTTTTTTGAAAATAAAGAACAAAAAAACCGCACAAACCGGCACCGCAAGAATTGCTCCAAGAATAAATGAAGCAACTACACAAGCGAAGAATCCGCCAATAGCAAGGCCAATCTTCTGCTTTACCGCTCCCGCTATCGCAGGAATTGCGCCGATTATCGCTCCCATTGCCAAAGATCCGATAATTGCCCCAAACATGTATGCACTACTTGAATCCATACTGCCCTCCTATATTTTTTCTATATTTTTTCTCACAAGGAAGTATTATACACCTTTCGCATAGGAAAGCCAGAAAAACCGTGGAAACTGAAATTATATTTTTAGTTTCTGCTTCATTATCGCAATTATGTTTTAAAAATGCCACTTAAAAGTGAATTGTTTATATTTTAAACACACTTTATTCACAATTATGTATTATATTATCTCCTGCGCCTGTCATGGGAGTTCTTCCCCGTGCCTTGTATACCGCTCGGTCACTGCAGCACATGGCCGGCATTTATGCCGATGTTTTATATTCTATTATTCTTCTATTGTTCTTTTCATTTCTTCATAGATTTTATCCACATTGTAGTCAGGGGCATATTTAATTGCTATGTTGTATATTTCATCAACTCTATCGTAGTCTTCTTCAACCTCATTGGCAATCACATCAACTCTCTTGCCCTTGGCCAATTTCTTACTTATCAGGCTAATCAGATGCTTGTCTACACCAATATCGACACCCATATCTATTCCTTTTTCTATTCCTTTTTCTATTCCTTTTTCTATCAATGCTTCTGTAGCTCTACACATGTCAATTTTGCCTCCTTCATTTTCAGTTATTGGTATTTTTGCTTCTGTAAATGCATTTATCATATTAACAGAATCTGAATCAAGTTCCCATGAATCGCCCTTCTCTTCCAACAAATCCTCAAGATACTTATCTTCATTCTGACGTTTTATGAATTCAAGAACATCTCCCAATTCAGTATGAAATTTTTTAAAGCTTTCTATATCGTGTGGATCTATGAGCCGTAAAGCATAATCGTTTATGTTTTCTTTAATCTCAGGGGCCATGTCTCCAATCATATCTGATAGTTTCTTAGGGCCAAACCATCTATCCTTACTAAGATTAATCACCAGCGTTATCACTGGTTTTATTTTATCTAACTTTCTAAAGCCAGATAAATATTCATAGGTATCAGAAAATTTTTTCTCTTTTTTATTCTGCTTTTTTATTTCTTCTATCTGCGCAGCATAACTAATTGCATCATACACCATATTCCTTACCGGCATGGTATAATTAGTATATGCTTGATTTTCTATGCCAATAACAGCATAAGTAGTTCTTGCATCACTCTTTACAGCTACTCCCTTTAATACATCCCTATATTTACTATTGGTAAAGAGTTCTCCGTACTTGTTTATGATCACATCTTCTGCAGAGTCTTCGTTTTTCAAGTCATCAGGCTTTATTATCTGTTCTCCATCAAAAAAGTAAAAGTTTACAACATCGGCAAAATGTGCCTTATCTGACATATAATCATGTGATATTGTGTTTTTGTTACTCATTTTTTCTCCCTATATTATAAATTTAGCTCGCCATCCATACAAGAAGCGAAATATTATAGTAATGATATTATTAGACAATCCATCACACCTGCAGGCGTATGAGGCGCTACTGATCAGAATTTTTGCAGCAGCTTTCAGGCAACCTGCCGGCACGAGGTAGTGTGTTGTCAAAAAGGCCGGCAAGAAAAAGATTGCACAGAGTTTATCCCTTATTTTGAGGATATATGTGCGTAGGAGTACTTAGGATACTTCCTGCAGGTGTGATGTTAGGCAGATATCGTCATTCGAGATTATTTCCGGCGTATTAGACACGCCGTCCAAATGAACGATTGCTCCGGGCGGAGCAGACTTAAATCATATTCAAACCATCCATGAGGCAGATTACATCATGAAAATTCCTTTGTAAATAGATTTGCCTCAATCTTAAGACTTTCTATCGCAAATCTTAAGAAAGTCTTAAGATTTCAACTCCATGTCGAATAAACTTGTGCGTTTTTTTGTCAACACTTTTATAAACATATTTTTTCTCATATTAAAGTGCAGCTATTTTTATTGTCCTTGGAATTGCATTTCTTGGCCGTCAGATTAATGATGAACAGGGTCCTCTAATGCATATGCCAATTGTCGCGGACCCTGATAATGTTGATAATTATATGACAAGATTTTATACGGCAAGAAGAGCTGTCGTTCAATCCCCAGAGAAGAGTGGCTAAAGCAATGCAGAAACTGAAATTATATTATTGGTTTCCGTATCATTGTCGCAATTTTGTTTTATATATGCCAATAAAATGTGAATATTTTATATTTTCAACACACTTTGTTCACAATTATGTATTATATTATCTCCTGCGCCTGTCGCGGGAGTTCTTCCCCGTGCCTTGTATACCGCTCGGTCACTGCAGCACATGGCCGGCAGTTTTGCTGCCGTTTTGTATTCTATTATTATTCTATTGTTTTCTTCATTTCTTCATAGATCTTATCCACATTGAATTCAGGAGCATATTTAATTGCTATGTTGTATATTTCATCTACTTTATCATAGTCTTCTTCAACCTCATCAGCAATCTCAATGACACTCTTGCCCTTAGCCATTTTCTTACTTATTTGAGTAATCAGATGCTTGTCTACACCAATATCGACACCTATGTAAATTCCTTTTTCTATTCCTTCTTCTATCAACGCTTCTGTAGCTCTGCACATATTGATTTTACCTCCCCTTTTTTTGATTATTGGTATCTTTGCTCCGGTGAATGTATTTATCATATTTACCGAGTCCTGTGTAAGCACCCAAGAATCTCCTTTTTCTTCCTTCATTTTCTTAAGGTATTCATCTTCATTCTGGCGCTTTATAAATTCAAGCACAGCGCCTAACTCAGTGTGAAATTTGATAAAACTATCAATGTCATGTGGGTCAATAAGACGTAGTACATAATCGTTTATGTTTGCCTTGATTTCCGGAGCTATATCACCAAACATATCTGAAAGTCTCACGGGGCCATCCCATTTATCTTTACTGAAGTTTATTACCAGAGTTATCACCGGCTTTATTTTTGTCCCTTTGGCAATTCCTGACAAGTATTCATTAGTACCGGTATAGTTTTTATCATTTTTATTCTGTTTTTTCTTTTCTGATATTTGGGATTCGTAATTGAGAGCATCATACACTATGTTTCTTACAGGCATTGCATAATCTATATATGACTGATTTTCTATACCAACTACTGCATAGGTGGTTTTTCCATCACTCTTTACAGCTATCCCCTTTACTACGTCTCTGTATTTATTGTTTGTAAAAAGCTGTCCGCAATTGTTTAGAATTGCTTTTTCAACAACATCTTCATTTTCCAAATCATCAGGCCTTATAACCTGTTCTCCATCAAAAAAGTAAAAGTTTACCAAATCTGCAAAATGTGCCTTATCTGACATATAATCATGTGATATTGTGTTTTTGTTACTCTTTTTTCTCCCTATATTATAAAATTAGCTCGCCATCCATACAAGAAGCGAGATAAGATAATGATAATTTAGACAATCCATCACACCTGCGGGCGTATGAGGCGCTACTGATCATAATCTAAGCAGCAGCTATCAGGCAACCTGCCGGCACGAGGTAGTGTGTTGTCAAAAATGCCGGCAAGAGAAAGATTGCACAGAGTCTATCCGTTATTTGCGGATACATGTGCATAGGAGTACTTGTGATACTTCCTGCAGGTGTGATGTTAGGCAGATATCGTCATACGAGATTATTTCCGGCGAATTAGACACGCCGTTCGTATGAGCGATTGCTCCGGGCGGAGCAGACTTAAAATCATATTCAAACCATCCAAGAGGCAGATTACATCATGAGAATTCCTTTGTAAATAGATTTTCCTCAATCTTAAGACTTTCTATCGCAAATCTTAAGAAAGTCTTAAGAATTTAACTCTTTGTCGCTAATATGTGGTTGCATTTTTGAACAATCACTAAGTCATTGCTCAATCCCCGGAAATGAATGGATAAAAAAATACGGAAACCGAAAGATTTTTCAGTTCCCGTATGCTTCACTATTATGATAAGTCCTAAATCATGTCATGCTCAAGACAAGAATAGTCCCAGCATCGCCAAAATAAAAATACTAAATATCACATCCATCCAATATACCTCAGTTTACAGCTGCGCCATTTACATATAGTGTGTAGCCATTACTGATAATATTGGCTATATTACCATCGAATGAAGTAATATATGTATCTGCAGTTAGTGTCCAAGTGCTGTCATCTGATAGTGTCACGTTTACTTCACCAAGTTCTGCGGATACTGTAGTACCCTTGGCATTTGTTATTTCTCCGCTAAAGGTTCCAATAAAGGAAGAACCATTCTCCAGATTAAGAGTGAGTTTGGAATCACTTCCCACAAGGATTGTGCCTTCAAGAGTCTGCTCGGAAGCATTTATCGTCGCAATATTCTCTGCTCCATCCCAGCCATCATCGCAAACAGACAGGAGTATATCATCCTCATCTTCATTGATAATATCAACGCCGTTCAGGTTAATAACAGCATTTGTATTGGTAATATGGAAAACATGACCATTTTTACTTGTAAGTGATCCTCCGGTCATATCAAATGTAGATGTGCCGCTGTCTGCATCTCCCGACATAGACTGATAGATCATGATAGAGTCAAGGAAGGATGCATTTCCGTTCATCTGAGTGTTGTTGGCAGTCATGTCACAGTCTGTAAGTGTTATAGAGTTCATTCCCTCGATGCATACTGCCTCTGAAAGGTTAGATACCAGTGTGGCGTCCGAAACTGTTATATCCGCTGTGGAATAAATTGAAGGCGAGCCCAAACCATTTGTTGTATAGGTTCCGCCGTTCACTGTAACTGTTCCGCCGCCTCTATCTGTTCTGATTGCTGCAGAAGACTGCCCACTGGTTTCCACTGTAAGATTGGATGCTTTGGTTATTCCGCCTCCGGTTGTCATAATGCCACCTGACCCGTTACCGGTAGTTGTAATTGTTGTGTCGGAAATTATAACTGTAGTGCCATCACCTTCCGCTCCATTCTGGCCACCGTTTCCACCATAGGAAAACACGCCGTTTGCGCCATCAGCCTCTGAAGTAATCGTGCCTCCTTCGATTGTAGTAGTTGATCCATCTTTTACCAAAACAGCCGCATTAAGGCCATAGAAATTACAGTTGTCACCGCCATCAGAGTCACCAGTCTTACTCACTGTAGGATTTGTTATGGTAACATCCTCGGATGTTGCTATCATGAGAGCGCTTTCATCAGCTGTTGTACTCTCGTAGGTCAGATTCTCCTGAGTATCAGCGCCGGAGATTTCCACAGAAGCAGTATAATCAATATCTGCGTTGCTGCCTCCACCTCCAAATCCGCCCCCCGGAGCTCCACCGGGCGCTTCACCGGGCTTTCCGTCAGGTGCCTCTCCATCGGGTTTTTCCGGTGCACCATCAGGTTTTTCTCCTTCCATCTGCCCGGTCACAGCATTATCACCTTCATTCTGAGAAAGAGTAACATCTGCCTCTACAACTGTATCCGCTGATGCGTTTGAAGAAGCTGCCTGCCCGCAGGCTGTTGCTGAAACAGTTATCAATGCTGCTCCTATATAGGGTAATAATTTCTTTAATTCAATTCTCTTCATTTCTATAATCTCCTTGTAGGTTTTTTTGTTATCTGATGGTCCTATTATTCCATCTTTCCCTAAAAGGAAACTAAAAAATGTTTTAAGTTTTTTAAAACAGATCCAACATACTGTCCAGATAAATTTCTTCCCGTACCTTAAGCTGATACTCGGGCCTTGTCATATAGTATAGTAAAAATTCCAAAACTATAGCGCTTCCCAATCCCCGACCTTCAATTTTAAAGTGATGAAATCCGTTGGGAATATAGACACTGCGAATATCTTCCACACCAATAAATCCGGGATTTTTCATTGCATCAGAAAAACGGTAGCCTCTCTTTGCATTAGGTGAAACACAAATGTGGTCCTCACAGGGTTCTCCAAGGCTCTTTCGACTCACATTCTCATAGCAGTTCTTTCTGTCATGGCACTCAAACCAGCAGCATTCGTTGCACAAAAACTCTACTTTTTGTTTTGCCTTTGCCGATAAAGAATCTAATCTGTCAAATTCTTTATTTAGTCTGAAATCAGGCACAACAAAGCGAAATTCTTCCCTCCCAAGTTCTTTCTCCAAATCATTATAATCAGTAAGAACCTTTGTTGTGGAAGAAACAAAATAAAACTGCGGATAATGTGAACGCAAATAATCAAGAAGCAGCTCCGAATATATAATAACTCCGTTTTCCACGCTTCCGCCTTTTTCAAAAAGCCGGCATAGTTCGTTGCATTTCTTATCCGAAAGATGCTCCTGATCAAGCAATGAATTACTGAAGGTGAGCCGTGCTGATATACCAAATTCCCGCATAAGCTCAGCCACCTTTTCCGGATTCTCATCTCCAAATCCTACACGACCGCCACCCCATAGGCATTCTCCTGGAGAGCCGTAAATGGAGCCAATATCACACCATTCATAAAAATACTCTCTATGCTCTCTGAAAAGAGGTAAAAAAACGCTGTAAAATTCATAAAACTCAAATAACCCCGGAAGGTGAAAAAAAGCTTTATTGTCTTTTTCCATTTATATTCCTTTAATTCTGTCCAGCGCCTCCAGAGTGTTCTCACGACTTCCGAAGGCTGTTAGTCTGAAGTAGTGTTCTCCGTGAGGTCCAAAGCCCGATCCGGGTGTTCCTACAACATTAACTTTTTCAAGAAGATAATCAAAGAACTCCCAGCTGGTCATTTCATTCGGTGTACGAAGCCAGATATACGGTGCATTTACACCGCCGTATACTTCATACCCGGCTGCTTTAAGCCCATCATAAATACACCTTGCATTTTCCTGATAATAAGCAACCTGTTCCTTGATCTGGGCCCTTCCTTCAGGGCTGTAACACGCCTCTCCGGCCCTCTGAATAATGTAGGGCGCTCCGTTGTACTTGGTACCATGCCTTCTTGCCCATAAAGGCCATAGTCTCTCTCCACCCGCCTTGAGGTCTTTAGGTATTACAGTAAAACCAAGTCTCAAACCGGTAAAACCTGCAGTTTTGGAAAAAGATCTGAATTCTATGGCACACTCTTTTGCACCTTCACATTCATATATTGAGTGTGGGATATCATCCTCCTGAATAAAGGATTCATATGCAGCATCGTATAGAATGATCGAACCATTCTTTCTGGCATAATCAACCCACTCCTGAAGTTTATCTTTTGTGATAACCGCGCCGGTGGGATTATTGGGGAAGCACAGGTAAATAAGATCAGGGACCTGCGCTGGAAGCTCAGGCGCAAAGCCGTTTTCTCTTGTGCAGGGCATATAAATAACCCCCTTAAAGCCATCGGTTATCTCATCATACTCACCTGTCCTTCCGGCCATAACATTAGAATCCACGTAAACAGGATACACCGGATCGCAAACAGCAATTACATTATCCTGTCCAAAGATTTCCTGAATATTACTGCAGTCACCCTTTGCTCCATCTGAAACAAAAATTTCATCGGCCGAAATATCGCAGCCTCTGGCTTTAAAATCAGCCTCAGCTATCTTACTGCGAAGAAACTCATAACCAAGGTCAGGTGCATACCCTCTGAAAGTTTCCTCTTTTCCCATCTCATCAACAGCACAGTGAAGTGCTTCGATAATAGCCGGGGCAATTGGCCTTGTCACATCGCCTATACCCAGACGAATTATCTTTTTATCAGGATTGGCCTGTTGGAAATCTCTTACCTTCTCTCCGATTCTGGAAAATAGATAACTCCCCTGTAGTTTTAAATAGTTCTTATTAATTGATGCCATTGTGGTTCTCCTTCCCATTATTAAAGCATTTTAGCCGAAAAAAAGCAAAAAGACGCCCCGGAGTATACTCTCCGAGACGCCCTTGCCTCATTGACAAAAATTCTATTCTATGTGTCAGATCCTGTCAAGGGATTCCTGGATCATGACTTCTCGCTCCCCGCAGTAAATGCGTGTTCCTGATTATACATTCAAAAACTCAAATCTTTCAATTACCTGAGACGGGTCAGTTATAATCCCCTGCGTGCCCATCTTCTCAACAACCAGTGATGCTGAGGCACACCCCATTTTACAGCAGTCTCTCAGTTCCATTTTTCTGGACAGGCCATAGATAAAGCCTGCAGCAAAGCTGTCTCCCGCCCCTGTTGTATCTACTGCTGTAGTTCTAAAAGCGGATACATTACCGATTTCATTTCCGCTTTTATATACACACCCATCTTTTCCACATTTAATGATCACGCCCTTTGCCCCATGTTGCACAAAGGCTTCAAGGCTCCTGTAGGGATCCTTTTCACCGGTTAGTATTTCAGCCTCTTTTTTATTTGGAATAATATAATCTATATACTTAAGTAACGGTTCCAGATCTTCTATCTTTTCTCCCCTTTTAGCTGTAGTCATATCAGCCACAAGAATTCGACCTTCTTTTTCTTTGATTTTCTCAAAAACCTCCTCCATATCACTGATTCCCAGCTTCGGAGAAACAAATATACTGGCAAAGCTGACTATATCCCCCATCTCGTCCACATAGGGTAAAATATCCTTTTTGGAAAGCATTCTGAGGCTGCTCTTTGGATTTGTCAAAAAATATCTCTCTCCCTCTTTATCCACAAGAACAATATTGGTCGCCGAAGGAACTTCATAAGAAAATGTTATCTTTTGAGTAGAAATCCTATTCTTTTTAAGGCAGTTCAGAATTCTTTCTCCGGTATCATCCTTCCCCAAAAGGGTTATCAGTTCGCATTCGGCTCCCATTCCCGACAAAAATGTAGCCTCATTAAGAGCATCTCCGCCGTAGGAAAAGATCATGTTCTCCACCGGAACCGAACCCTCCACAAATATATTTCTATCCATGGGGCCAACCAAGAAATCTACTACTGCCGCACCAATTATTGTTATTTTCCCATTCATACCCATATTAACCCAAACTCCTAATGTATCTATATAATTATACAATAAATTCTTGACATTCCTAAGCATTCAGTGTAAATTAACTTTAACTAAATAATGCTTTAAACCAATGAAGGAGAGGAGTACCTTTTCATGACGCCTTAGAGAGAGCTGCGTAGCTGGGATGCAGTAGGATAATGATTAGGGAATGGACTCCTGAGGGCGCCCGGAAATGTCTTTTGACAGAGTATACGGCGACGTGAAGGCATACGTCAGTTGCCGGGGATATGTTGGTATCCTGCTAAGCGCATGAGATATTTCTCGTGAATTCAAGGTGGCACCGCGGATTATATTAGAACAGATTCGTCCTTGATGGAAACTATATGTTTCTATCAGGGATTTTTTTATGTAAAGAGTTTCTGGTAGAACAGACAATTGGAGGCAGACATGAACTATTACCCAAATCTAGAAACAATTAAAGAATATGCTGCCAGCGGCCGGTATAACATTGCACCTGTCAGCTGTGAGATTCTGTCGGATTTCACTACCCCCATCGAAGTTATGCGCCAGCTCAGGAAAGTGTCTTCCCACTGCTACTTGCTCGAGTCAGCTCAAGCCAATGAAAAATGGGGACGCTACACATTCCTTGGCTACGAGCCCAAGCTCCAGATCACATGCATTAACGGACATATGAGCATAGAGAATGACACATTTGAAACAAGTGACCCTTCCGCCCATATAAGAGAAATAATGGCTGAGCACAAAAGTCCCAAGGTAAAAAAACTCCCCACCTTCACCGGAGGGCTTGTGGGGTATTTTGCCTATGACTATCTGTGCTACAGTGAACCCGAAGCCAAGGTGGACGTTGTGGACCGCGAAGAATTCAAGGATGTGGATCTAATGCTCTTTGACAAGGTCATTGCCTTTGACAATGTAAGTCAGAAGATTATTCTCATTGTCAATATGGAGCTTACAGATGTTGAAGCCAATTACCAAAAGGCCGTCCGTGATCTGTGCTCAATAAAAGAGCTTCTTTTGACCGGTGAAAAAGAAACTGAAGACAGCGGAAAGCTCCTTGGCGAAGTGAAGCCTCTTTTCGGAAAAGAAGAGTACGCCGATATGGTTGTAAAAGCCAAAAAGCATATCATTGAGGGGGATATTTTCCAGATTGTTCTGTCCAACTACCTTAGTGCCGATTTTGAAGGAAGTCTTTTTAACACCTACAGAATGCTGCGCACCATAAATCCCTCACCTTATATGTTCTACTTCTCAGGTACTGATGTTGAGATTGCGGGTGCTTCCCCGGAAACCCTGGTCAAGCTTGAGGATGGAATACTTCACACCTTCCCCCTCGCAGGTACCAGAAAAAGAGGCAAGACTCAGGAGGAGGACGAGGCTCTGGAAGCAGAGCTTCTGGCAGACAAAAAGGAACTGGCAGAACACAACATGCTGGTTGACCTTGGCCGAAATGACCTTGGAAAAATAAGCGAATTTGGTTCCGTGGAGGTGGAAAAACTCCATTCCATCGAACGCTACTCCCATGTCATGCACATTGGCTCCACAGTCCGTGGAAAAATCCGTGATGACAAGGATGCCCTGGATGCCATAGAGGCGGTTCTCCCGGCAGGTACACTGTCAGGTGCCCCCAAGATAAGGGCCTGCCAGCTCATCGGCGAACTTGAAAATAACAAGCGAGGAGTTTACGGCGGCGCCATTGGATATATTGATTTTTCCGGAAATATGGACGCCTGCATTGCAATCCGTATCCTGTATAAAAAGAACGGAAAGGTATTTGTAAGAAGCGGTGCAGGTATCGTTGCAGATTCTGTTCCGGAGAAAGAATATGAAGAGTGTATCAACAAGGCAAAGGCAGCACTTACAGCGCTGGAAAAAACAGGGGAGGACATGTGATGATTTTACTGATTGATAACTACGACAGTTTTTCCTATAACCTGTATCAGTTTGTCGGAGAGATCAACCCTGATATCAAGGTCATCAGAAACGACGAGATGACAGTGGAAGAAATAAGGGCTCTTGCTCCCGATAAAATAATAATATCCCCAGGCCCCGGAAGGCCTGAGGATGCAGGAATAATCATAGAAGCCGTAAGAGAACTCGGTGAAAATATACCTATTCTTGGTGTATGCCTTGGACATCAGGCCATCTGCGCCAGCTACGGCGGCACCATCACCTACGCCAAGGAGCTTATGCACGGAAAACAGTCCAGGGTCTCCTTTGACACTACCTGCCCTATTTTCGCAGGGTGTGGCATGTCAGATGTTGTTGCCAGATACCACTCACTGGCCCTGGATGAATCCACGCTTCCCGAATGCCTCAAAGTTACCGCCACCACTGATGACGGCGAGATCATGGCTGTAAGCCACAGGGAATATCCTGTATACGGTCTTCAGTTTCATCCGGAGTCCATCATGACTCCCCAGGGAAAAAAGATGCTTAGAAACTTTTTGAATATGTAAGTAGGCAGCTGATCCCAACTGCCTACTTACATATCAGAGTATGACTTCTATTACATGCTCACTTCCCGAAAGAGCATCTATGGTTTCCGCCGGAATAACAACACTGCACTTCATTCCATTCACTACAGTGCCGCTATCTATAACAGCTTTGGAGATTTCAAATTCTCCAAAGCTCTTCTTTTGAGGATTTTTGAAGATAACCTCCAGATTCTTTCCCCTGAAGGGCAGCCTGATGCTGCAGTTGCCTTCGCTGTTAAACTGCTCAGAAAGGAGCTTGGGCTCAATACAAAGATCTCCGGTCTGTCCTCTTACTCCAAAGCATTCAGTGACAACAGTCATAAGATACCAGCTGGCAGCTCCTGTGAGGTAGTGATAAAGACCTCTTCCCTCAGCGTTAAAGTACTCAGGAATTCCTGGATATATCCTACTGGTCTTAAAATCAGCTGACGCCTTGTAAAGAGTATTAAGCGCCTTGAATCCTTCTTTTGCAAAGCCTCTCTTATAAAGAGCATTTCCATACATCACTGCCATGTGGGAGAACACTGCTCCGTTCTCCTTATCGCCATAGGAAAAACCAAACATTCTTCCAAGGTCGGTGCGGAGCTCCTTAAAATCCGTATTAAGTCTGTAACCACCAATTTCCTCTTTATACAGATATTTGTCAGCGCTCTTAACTATGCTCTGAATAGCTTCTGTTTTAGCTGTGCCGCTCATTACGGAGAACACCTGCCCTGTCAGCATCATTCTCACATTGGGACCCTGCGGGGTATCAAATACACCCTCAACTCTTCTTGCGTTGTCATCATAATAGCCGTTGTACCAGCCATTGCCTTCATTATCCGTAACCCACTCTTTTTCTCTGATCTGATCCATCATAAGATCAGCCTTATGCTCCAGAGAAAGAGCCAGCTTTTCAAGACTTATCTTTTCACGGACTCCGCTTACTGTATGGGCCACACTTGACATATAGCTATTAAGAAGAGCATTCTTCTTTGAAGGACTTGAAAGAAGGTCACTGTCATCTGCAAAAAGAATTTCTTTTAACTCTGAAAGAATCTCTGCTTCCCTGATTCCGGTCTTGGCAGAATAGATCCTGATGTAAGCGGAAATATCCTTGAGATTTCCGGCATAGCCACAGGTAAAGGCAACGCTCTCGCCCTTATGAGAAGCCATGTCCAGAGCATCGTTCCAATCAGCGCCACGAAGCCTGATCTCGCCGTTTTCGCCAACATCATAAATAGCAGTTATATTTTGAATTAGCACGTGTTCAAGGACAGTTCCCGTATAGTCAGTATTGTCCTTTGTCTTCTGAACTACCCCCTGATCCTCGCTGTATAGGCCATCCCGCCCCTCTGCCCTCTCAATAAGAGCATCCTTAAAATAGGTGGCACCTTCATGAAGAATTTCCAGATCACCGGTCTGATCCATATATAATTTTAACGTCAAAAATGGCCAGAAACCGTGATCCATCCATACTCTTGGGATTCCATTTCTGTCAGCCTTGAACTCGCCTGGCTTATCGCCGATGATGGTAGCATTTGTGCCATCTACTCTTACACCCTTGAAGTTATCAAGGATCATGCTGCGAACCCCGTCGGGGTCAGTCAAAAGAAGAGCAAGGCAGTCCTGCCAAAGATCTCTCCAGCCTCTTCCGCCTCTTCCGTAGTCATGGTGTGGAAGGAATGAGCAACCGTATATCCTTCGAAGCTGTGGCTGAAAAGCAATCCACTCCATAAAGTTATCAAAATCTTTGTCAGCAGTGCTTACATGGATATTCGTAAGGTTCTTCCAATACTCCTTTATCTCATCGAAAGCTCTGTCTGTGGTTTCTGCGCTCTTTATGGTTTCTAGGGCTTCTTTATAATCGCCGTCTGTGAAGGTTCCGATTGCCAGCTGGAAAGAAATGCTCTCCCCTTTTTTGAGAGTAACCTTCTCAAACTTAAGAGCACCTATCATCTCTTTTCCCTGTACATCAAAGGGAGCTTTCTTCCATGCGCTCTCTATATCAGAACAGCTCAGTATACTTCTGGGACGTAGGAAGGTTCCGCCTTCTCCAAGGAAAAGATCCTGATCAGCAATGAACTCTGAAGGAGCATTTCCCTTAAAATCCGCACCTATGCAGAAGTAAGATGTATCATTTATCTGATGTCCCCGCTCATCAAAAGAAAGCGTGGGCTTAACTACTACGCCGTATTCATTTACACTTGCTCTGTTCAAAAGAGAAGTAACGTGTCTGTGGTCTCTCAAGTTGTCTGCACTTCTGGCATAGATTGGAATAGCCGCCACAGGAGTAAATGTCATGTCAGCGTCTGACTCATTGGTTATCTCTATCTTCATTATCTCAGCAGGGCTGTCAAGAAGTGAAAAGATGGTAACTTCTGCCGCAACCTTCCTCTGGAGATTCCTTCTCTTAGCCGTCTGCCACATCCTGCCGGCTTCTAAAACCACCTCGTCCTCTTCGTCGGTAAATCTGGCTGCCTCCTGGCCCGCAGATACACCTGTTGCTGACCACAAGCCATCTGAAAATGCACAGAAAAAGTTTCTGGTGTCCCTGTCAGAATGGAGGTTTGATACACTCTTAGGAGCAATCAGAAAGTGGTTCTGATCCAGCTTGCTGTCACCTCCAAACTCCGGTGTCACAGCACTTCTAAGTCCTACGTTTCCTGAAACAGGAAGGTACAGACCACTGGTATGCTGTGGGTTATTTATCCTAAAACCGCCTCTGTCATCAATGTATCCATATTTGCCCATAAAAAAACACCTCCGTTGTATTACCCCTATCTTAAACGTTTACGTTCGATTAATAAAGGTTTTTT